>Ga0153928_1000007_pt1 | contig 122187 bp, 110 predicted proteins | sample TSNJ012MetaG_FD_106656 | JGI IMG/M metagenome (GOLD analysis project Ga0153928, IMG submission 106656) | Attine ant fungus gardens microbial communities from New Jersey, USA - TSNJ012 MetaG | ecosystem: Host-associated > Fungi > Mycelium > Unclassified | place: USA: New Jersey, Wharton State...
ATGCCCTGCAAGGCCTCCCGGATATAATCCTCCTCTGTATCTCTGCCGAATAAATCATCAGCGCAAGTGCGATCAGACACCCCGGAATAATACCGGCGATAAAGAGGCTTCCTACCGAGGTATCGGTTACCATAGCATAGGCGATGTAAGGGATGCTGGGGGGAATAATAACCCCCAGACCAGCTGCCGTAGCCACCAGTGCAGCCGAAAAAACTTTATCGTATCCCAGATTCACCAGGAAGGGAATACACATGGTTCCGACTGCCGCACACGTCGCCGGTCCGGAGCCGGAAATAGCGCCATAGAAAAGGCAGGTAACTACTACTGCACAAGGCATTCCGCCCCGAATTTTACCGATAAACACTGCGAATACATCAAATAACTTCTTAGACAGCCCGCCGGTGGCCATGACCGCCCCGGATAACATAAATAAAGGAATGGCCAGGATGGGGGTACTATCCACACCCTTAATCATACTGCGGACTACAAACTGCAGATCCGCCATAAAGGCAGGGTCGATCAGCGCCGGTGTAATCGTCGCAAACCCCATGGCAAAGCAAATGGGAACGGACAATGCCAGCAGCACAAAAAACACACCAAATACCATGATTGTCATCCTGCTTCCACCTCCTTCGCTTCACGAAGCGTTCTTATGTAGGTAAAGAAATCCTGAATTCCACGGATGACGCCGAGGGCAAAACCAAGCGGAGCCATACCGTATAGAATCCACATAGGAAGCTTCATCGCCGGACTTACCTGATCAATAACAGCAGCATTCACCGCCACCTGATAAGCCGGTTCAACCATAATGAGGCAAAAGGCGACACTGGCAATACGGGAAAAGAACTCCAGAACCGTTCCAATTACCTTCGGCATCTTTTTGGCAAACATATCAATCCTGAGCATACAATTATTCCGAAAGCAGTATCCCAGCGAGATAAAAGCCGACGCTATAAAGCAGTACCTGCAGAATTCCTCGGGCCAGGTCATCGGCGCTTTAAAGAAGTATCTCATCACAATCTGCAGCATCATAGCGATGGTCATGCTGATCAGCAGGATCACACAGATCGCTTCTTCAAAGTACCGCTCCAGCCATTTAACAGCCTTCACACAATCCCTCCTCTTTCACTTTTTGTGTTGTTGCGACAACGTATTATGAGCTTAATGCATGGAGAGGCTTTTGAAAATTCTCCATTTTTCCGAGGGTTCTTGCATTTTATTTGTTTTGAAAAATATGAGAAGGAATGAAAAAAAAGCGAACCCTTTGAATGTTCCGGACACAAAAAGAACCCTGCCGCCTTTATGGCGGCAGGGTATCAGGCAAAAAACCTTGCAATAACCGATTTTTAACAATCTACTTCCATTTTCTACTTAAGGACTAAAGAATGTCTGGCCGGAATTCTGGGAGCTATTCGGCATCTGGAACCGTCTCCCAGTTTCAATCTGGGACAAAGTCTCTGCTGCCGAGCCAAGTGTCACGGTCAGCGTCTGCTCCACATAACTGCCATTTTGGGCTGTCATCACCGTCAGCTCAACGGTCTCACCCGCTGCATAGTACTCCAACAGGCTCTTTAATTCTGATATTCCGGATATGCTTGTTCCATCAAATTTCGTAATGATGCTATTGGTCTGAACACCTGCCGCTTCGGCCGGTCCACCGGCCGTAACGCTGGTTACGTAGATACCCTCCGGAAATCCATACATGGCGGCCATTTCACTGGTAATACTCTCTCCACTGACCCCCAGGTAAGAGGCCTGATCCTCGGACACTTTTTCCTTGGGTTCCTGATTCATCAGCTCTTCAATAATCGGCGAAGCTGCCGAAATCGGGATTGCGTACCCCATTCCTTCTACTTCGGTGGAAGCATACTTCGCAGAGTTAATTCCTACGACTTCTCCCTTCATATTAATTAAGGCACCGCCGCTGTTACCGGGATTGATCGCTGCATCCGTCTGAATTAGCGCGACATCCGTGGTTTCGATCTGGCGGTTCAAAGCACTGACAATTCCGGTCGTTACAGACTGTCCATATCCCAGCGCGTTACCAATTGCTACCACCTGCTCACCTACTTTCAGGTCATCGGAATTACCAATCTGGGCTGCTTTGATCTGAGACAGGGTCTCTTCCGAAATAGCGGACAGAGGAACGCTGATTACCGCTAAATCACTGGAAGAGTCCGTACCTTTTATCGTTGCTTCGTATACACTGTTGTCAATAAAGCTGACGGACAGAGTCGTGGCGCCTTCTACCACATGGTTATTGGTTACCATCAGTAATTCCGTACCGTTCTCTCCGATAATAATACCAGATCCCTGGCTTTCGACTTCCTGCGTGCTGCCGGATCCGCCGCGCCCAAACATGCTGTAATAGTTCTGGACCTCTTGTACGCTCTTTCTGGTAATCGCTACAACAGAGGACATAACCCCTTCTGCTACATCCGAGACATCCAGGGACTGAGAATCTGTTACTCCGTCACTGGAAGAAGTGGCTGTGCGGAGGACACTCCCGGAATTTGCCGCCTGGGTAGTGCTCGCTTCTGTTTCCGTATGATTCGACGCTGCCTGCATCGAATCGTTACCCATCCAGGTATTGACTCCCTGAAAGGCTGCCGCTGCCGCTGCCCCGAACAACAAGCCACTTAACACCAGGGCACCTGCTTTTTTTACGAATCTTCTTTTTCGTTTTCTTCTAGGCTTCTTAGGCTCCTCCGGAATCTCCGGAAGAGGCGATTCTTGATTTCCTTCGTACAAATACGTCATCTTCTCACCTCCTGTTTTTGTTACTCCTTAGTACTAAATATACTTTTAAATTGTGGTGGATTTGTTATAAATGTGTGCTTTTTTTGTGAAAATGTATACAAATGGAAAGAATCCGCGCCGTTTCCCGGCCACAGATTCCTTCTCTCCATACTCTCTTAGAACAGCCAACGGAAAAACAGCTGTGTCAAATAATCCATCCATCCCGCTTCTTCCACTGCGTTCTGTGTCAAAATATCGGCGCGTCCCAGTTCCTGCCCATTCATGCGGTACACCAGCCGGCCTACCACCTGGCCCTCCTCCAGGGGGGCTTCCACCGACTCCGGCAGCTCCAGCGACTTCTCTATATTACTAAAATCCTCTCCCTCTGTACTCAAATAGGAAAAAGGTGTCCCATATGTAAGAGATACATGGTCCTCTACGCCGCCATTCACTTTCATCTGCGGCAGCTCCTGGGGTTCCGTATCCTGATATAGTTTGCAGTTAGCATAGCCATATTCCAAAAGGGCAATTGCCTCCTGAAAACGCACCTTGTAATTCGGCGCTGCCATTACTACTGCAATCAAATCAATTCCATTCTTATTCGCAGTAGCGGATATACAGCTTTTAGCCAGATCGGTGGATCCGGTTTTTAGCCCCGTTGCATTGGAATACTGCTTTATCAGCTTATTGGTATTTGCAAGTCCAAATTCACTGGATCCCTTTGCCGTCACGTGCGTGATGTTTTCCATCCAGATTTGCGAATAATTATATATGTCCGGATATTTGGTAATCAGTTCTCTCGACATAAGACCTACGTCACGGGCGCTGGTCATATGTCCATCCACGTCCAGACCACAGCAATTCACAAAATTGGTATTCGTCATTCCCAATTCCTGTGCCCGCTCATTCATCTTCTCTACAAAGGCTGCTTCACTGCCCCAGATATGTTCCGCCATGGCTACACAGCCATCGTTTGCACTGGCTACCGCAATACATTTAATCAGCGTGTCTACCGTCTGCTCTTCCCCGGTCTCCAGAAATACCTGACTGCCTCCCATGGATGCCGCATATTCACTGACCCGTACCACGTCTGTCTTCTGGATTTTGCCGGATTCCAATGCATCGAAGATCAATATCAACGTCATAATTTTTGTGATACTGGCCGGATACAGGACTTCGTCGGCATTTTTCTCATAAATCACCGTCCCGGTGGATGCCTCCATCAGCAGCACCGAGGTTGAGGTGATATTCAGCGGCGACGATTCCTCCGCCCGTACGGGGCATGGATATGTAAGTAGAATTAGAAGGGCAAGAAAAAGGGATATAATTCTCTTTCGGTTCATAGTTTGTTCCGTTTCCTGTTTTTTTATATTCTAGTAGGCTGGTTCACATTTTAGAAGTCCCATTACGAACTTTTATGGACTTCCTTTCCATTTGTCCGATGACTCGCGTACCCTTTATCTCAGTATGTTGAAAATCTGAAACAGGAAACGGAGAATATAAGGATGTACCCAGGCTTCTGATACCACGCCTAACACCAGCAATGCCATGGGCTGCACGAAGTAAGAAACCCCCCGGACACGCCGCAGGAAAAGCTTCCCCAGCTGCAATCCTCCCCACCCGTATAAAAAGCCATGGGGAAGCAGACTAAACATAAACAGGAGAATCCCCTTTATTCCACAGAGGACAATACAGGACGCCCAGAAGATTCCCAGAGAAAAGAAGCACCAGAAGCAGCACAGACACAATGCCGGATTTCTCCAACGGGTAAAAGAAAGAAAAAACAGAGCCACCGGAGGAATCAGCCTCTGCGCACAGAGGTAGAGAAACAGATTCCAGGAATCCCAGCTGCCGGAAGTCAGATGATCCTGGTAGGAGGAAGAGAAGATTCCAACCTGTCCAATATAGGCTCTGCCAGGAAAATTTGCAAATAAAGTCCCTGCCACAATACCTGCAGCAAGGACGATAAATAATTGATTCTTTAAAAATACGGTTTTTTTCATAACAGCCTGCCTCCGGAGTTTTTTTCAATTTATTCCGAACAGGCTTGAATTATACCAGTTTGACCTACAAATGGGTCAAGTCATATAGGTTTGGTATGCCAGAATTCCAGCTATGGACTTACTGTCCCGAATCTCCTGACGGCGGATCATCGCCAGCAGCTCCTCCAGGGTAAGGGCCTCCATACAGATATCTTCATCCTCATCCAGATTCTGTCTGGCCGGAATGAGATTCCTGGCAACGTAGATTTCAATAAGTTCGTTACAGAAAGCCACGGTCGTATTGACCGTAATCAGCAATTCCAGATCCTCACTGCGGTATCCGGTCTCTTCTTCCAGCTCTCTGGCCGCACACAAAGCCTTTGACTCGTCAGGCGAATCCACCTTACCGGCAGGCAGCTCCAGCGTAAACCGATCCAATGCATTGCGGTACTGGCGCACCATCAGAATTCTGCCATCCTTCATAACCGGCACCACGGCTGCTGCCCCGTCATGGTGAATATAGTCCCACACAGTAACATTGCCGTTCGGCACACGTACCGTATCCTGATAGACCTGAATCACCTTCCCTTGATAGGCCAGCTCCCGCTTTAAGCGTTCTACTTTCTCCATTTACTGCCTCTTATAACTGCTGCAAAAAATGCTCAATGCGATCCAGTCCCTTGGTAATCTCCTCCATTGAAGTTGCATAGGACAGGCGGATATGGTCATCAAAGCCAAAATCTCCGCACGGAACCACTGCCGTCTTGTATTCTTCGATTAAGATATCCGCGATATCCGCTGCCGATGCAATCGTTCTGCCCTGATAGCTCTTACCATAGAGGCCATTGCAGTCTACAAACAGGTAAAAAGCCCCCTGGGGCTCAATGCTGGTGACATAAGGCATTTTATTGACGCGCTCATAGAGATAGTTCTTTCTTTCCTCAAATGCCTTCAGCATTTCATGAATCGCATCCTGCGGACCATTCAGCGCCTCAACAGCCGCTGCCTGAGAAATCGTACAGGGATTGGACGCCTGGTGGCTCTGAATGCTGCCCATCAGGGAAGCCAGCTCGGGAGCGGAACCGGTATAGCCGATTCTCCAGCCGGTCATAGCATAGCTCTTGGATACACCGCTGCAAGTAATGGTCTTCTGGTAAATGGCGTCACTTAAAGAAGCAATGCTCACATGCTTTCTGCCGCCATATACAAGAATCTCATACATCTCATCCGCGACAATATAAAAATCATGAGCAACGGCAAATTCACCAATCGCTCTCAGCTCGTCCGCTGTATAAATCATACCGGTAGGATTGTTCGGTGTATTCAGAACCAGCGCTTTTGTCTTAGCACTGACTGCTTCCTCCAACTGGGCTACTGTCAGCTTATACTGATTCTCCTTCGCGCAGCGCACCACCACCGGCACACCGTCGGACAACCGGACAATCTCCGGATAACTCAGCCAATAAGGAGCCGGAATAATCACTTCATCTCCAGGATTCAAAATGGCCGCGAAAATGTTCGTCAGGCCATGCTTGCCGCCATTGCTGACTACAATCTGGTTCGGCTTATAATCCAGATGGTTAAAGGATGCAAATTTGTTAGAAATCGCTTCCTTCAGCTCCTTGATTCCGGATGCAGCCGTATAACGGGTATTACCGCTCACAATCGCCTGGATTCCAGCATCGCATATGTTCTTCGGCGTAGGGAAATCGGGCTCACCAGCTCCAAAACTGGCTACATCTGCTCCTCCGGCACGCAGCTCTTTCGCCTTTGCCGTAATGGCCAGGGTGGAGGAATTCTTTACTTTTTTTGCTTTTTCTGATAATGTTGTAGGCATCTTTCTATATCTCCTCTCTTTAAAATCTCTTGCGTCTATAGTACCATAAGCAATTCCCTGTTACAATACCTTTTGACGTTCTAATCATTATAAAAGAAAGAAAAAGTGGCCGGCACAATTGCTGACCACTTTTCACATTTCATCAACTTATTACTTCGCATAATCCGTCACACGGGATTCGCGGATCACATTGACCTTGATCTGACCGGGATATTCCAGCTCTGCTTCAATCTGCTTGGAAATCTCTCTGGCCATCAATACCATGTCATCATCATTTACCTGTTCCGGAACTACCATAATACGAACTTCTCTACCTGCCTGAATCGCAAATGACTTATCCACTCCCTTAAAGGAATTGGTGATGTCTTCTAACTGTTTCAATCTGTTGGTATATGTCTCTAATGTTTCACGCCTTGCTCCTGGTCTTGCCGCGGAAATTGCATCCGCTGCTTGTACCAGACATGCAATTAAACTGGTGGGTTCTACATCCCCGTGGTGAGATTCTACCGCATTAATCACCATCTGGGATTCCTTGTATTTCTTACAGAGATCCACACCTATCTGAATATGGGAGCCTTCTATGTCATGATCCAGGCTCTTGCCGATATCATGCAGTAAGCCGGCTCGTTTTGCCATACGGATATCCAATCCCATTTCAGCTGCAAGTAAGCCGGACAAATGCGCGACTTCAATCGAATGCTTCAGCGCATTCTGTCCATAGCTGGTACGGAAACGCATTTTACCCAGTAACCGAACCAATTCCGGATGAATTCCGTGAATTCCCACTTCCAGCGTAGCAGCTTCCCCTTCCTCACGAATCATGGTCTCGACCTCTTTCTGGGCCTTCTCGACCATTTCCTCAATTCTGGCTGGATGGATTCGTCCATCCAGGATCAGCTTCTCCAGCGCAATCTTTGCAACTTCCCTGCGCATCGGATCAAATCCAGACAGTATTACTGCTTCCGGCGTATCATCAATAATCAAATCCACACCGGTTAATGTCTCCAGTGTTCGGATATTTCGTCCTTCACGGCCGATAATACGCCCCTTCATCTCATCGCCGGGCAGCTGAACTACTGAAATCGTAGTCTCTGCCACATGGTCCGCGGAGCATTTCTGAATCGCGCCGACCACATATTCCCTGGCCTTCTTCGACGCTTCTTCCTTTGCTCTGGCTTCCATTTCTTTAATTAACTTCGCGGTATCGTGTTTAACATCTTCTTCAACAGTTTGTAGCAGATAGATCTTTGCTTGTTCGGAGGTAAATCCAGAAATTCGCTCCAATTCCACTTTCTCCTTCTCAAGAAGTCCGTCCAACTCGACATTCTTCTTGTTCAGGTTCTCTTCTCTCGCTGTCAGTCCGCCCTCTCGCTTCTCCAGAGCCTCGGTCTTCTTGTCCAAGTTCTCTTCTTTGTTCTGCATGCGACGTTCCTGCCTTGTAATCTCTGCCCGCCGTTCCTTCGATTCCTTCTCCAGTTCGTTCTTTGTACGCAGAGACTCTTCCTTCGCTTCCAATAAAGCCTCACGCTTCTTGGTTTCTGCAACCTTCAATGCTTCGTCTATGATCTCTCTTGATCTCTCTTCAGCAGAACCGATCTTCTTCTCATATACACCCTTACGGTAATTAGTCGCAAGAAGCCAAGTAACGGGGGCTACAATGACAAGGGTAATCACTACAGCAATGATTATTTCTGTCACAGGAGCACCTCCTTATTCAATTTTCATTGTACATCAGTAAATAATACAACATGTAAATTTTAAACTCTTTTAAGGTGCCTGTCAAGCAGAATCTAATGGATTCTATAGAATGTACCCGCCTTAGATAAAGCCATCTGCAAATGTTATTCGGATTCTGTCGCTGCCTTCGGATCTCCGAATCCAAACTCCGTCCGGACCTTCTCTTCGATTTCGCGGCAAATTGCTGTATTTTCCTTCAGGAATGTCTTTGCGTTTTCACGTCCCTGGCCAATTTTATTGCCTCCGTAAGCGTACCATGCACCGCTCTTCTCTACAATTCCGGTCTTTGCCGCCAGATCCAGAATATCGCCTTCCGTCGAAATTCCCTCTCCGAACATAATGTCAAACTCTGCTTCCTTAAAAGGAGGCGCCACTTTATTCTTCGCGACCTTGATCCGCACACGGTTACCGATCATCTCACCGCCCTGCTTCAGGGTCTCAATGCGGCGCACATCCAAACGAACAGAGGAATAGAACTTCAGCGCGCGGCCGCCGGTAGTCGTCTCCGGACTACCGAACATAACGCCCACCTTCTCACGCAGCTGGTTAATAAAAATCACCACGCAGTTGGATTTGGAAATCACGGCCGTCAGCTTACGAAGCGCCTTCGACATCAGTCGCGCCTGCAGGCCCACCTGTGTATCGCCCATCTCACCTTCAATCTCTGCCTTGGGAACCAGAGCCGCAACCGAGTCAATCACCACAATATCCAGAGCGCCGGAGCGGACCATCGTCTCCGCAATCTCCAAAGCCTGCTCACCGTTATCCGGCTGTGAAATGTATAAATTATCAATATCTACACCGATCTTCTTCGCATAGGCCGGATCCAGTGCATGCTCCGCGTCAATGAAACCGGCAATCCCGTCCCGCTTCTGGGCCTCGGCAATTATGTGAAGGGCCACCGTCGTCTTACCGCTGGACTCCGGGCCGTAAATCTCCACGATTCTGCCCCGCGGCACACCGCCCAGGCCCAGCGCAAGGTCCAGGCTCAGAGAACCGGTAGGAATCGTCTCCACGTTCATATGGGCATTCTCATCGCCCAGCTTCATGATGGAACCCTTGCCATACGCTTTCTCAATATTCGTTACCGCCGCATCCAGCGCTTTTAATTTTTCTTCTTTGATCATGGTTTATCCTCCCAGATATGTGTTGTGCCAGAACTTATGTTCGCTATTGTTTTAATACTAATACAGTTTTATTAAATTGTCAACATCGTTTCTTAAATTATTTTTTTGGATTTTATTCGATTAGGATAGAATGGAAATAAGACTGCCGTGAGTTCCGTAAAAATACGGAACTCACGGACGCGGAATTGTAAATCAGCGGTTGCCCGGTAACGAAAAATCAGCGAAATCCAGTGTGGCAAACAGATCCTTCGGCGTCTCGGCCCGGCGGATCATCTGCGCCGAACCGTCCTCCTTCAGCAGGAGTTCAGCCGAACGCAGCTTGCCGTTATAGTTATAGCCCATTGCATGCCCATGGGCACCGGCGTCGTGAATCACCAGCAGATCTCCCCTCTCGATCTCCGGCAGCATCCGGTCCTTGGCAAACTTATCGTTGTTCTCGCAGAGGGAGCCTGTAATATCATACTTATGGTCACAGGGCTTATCCTCCTTCCCCATAACCGTTATATGGTGGTACGCATCATAGATTGCCGGGCGCATCAAGTCCGCCGCGCAGGCATCACAGCCAATGTACTCTTTATACGTATGCTTCTCATGAACCGCCTGGGTCACCAGACAGCCATAAGGGCCCGTCATAAAACGCCCCATCTCCGTATAGACCGCCACGCCGCCCATGCCGGCCGGCACCAGGACCTCCTCATACACCTTCCGGACGCCTTCTCCGATGGCCAGAATATCATTTGGCTCTTGTTCCGGACGGTAAGGAATACCGACCCCCCCCGACAGGTTAATAAAGTGAATCTCCGCTCCGGTTTCCGCCTGCAGCTTTACGGCCAGCTGAAACAGCGCCTTTGCCAAATTGGGGTAATATTCATTGCTAACCGTATTGCTGGCCAAAAACGCATGAATGCCAAATTTCCTGGCCCCCTTCTTCTTTAGCATACGGAAACCTTCGAACATCTGCTCCGTGGTAAATCCGTATTTGGCATCTCCCGGATTATCCATGATTCCGTTACTCATCTGGAAAATTCCGCCGGGATTATAGCGACAGCTGATGGTCTCCGGAATTCCGCCATGCTTCTCCAGAAATTCGATATGGGTAATGTCATCCAGATTAATAATCGCTTCCAGCTCTCTGGCGTACGCAAAATCCTGCGCGGGGGTCGCATTGGAGGAAAACATAATCTCGCTGCCCGTAATGCCGCAGGCCTCCGCCAGCATCAGCTCCGTATAAGAGGAGCAGTCACAGCCGCAGCCTTCCTCATGGAGCAGCTGAAGCAGGTAAGGATTCGGCGTTGCCTTAACCGCAAAATATTCCTTAAATCCAGGATTCCAGGAGAAGGCCTGTTTTACCTTCCTTGCATTTTCCCGGATCCCTCTTTCATCATAAAGATGAAAGGGTGTCGGATACTGCTGAATGATCTGATCCAATTGCTCTTTAGTTACGAATGTCCTTTTTTCCAATTTGGTTGCTCCTTACTTTTAGTCCACTATTAAAGTTCTCATCATATTTGTATAGCCGGCCGCACGAACCTCTTCCCCCGGCGCATTGACCGTACCGGTGGTAAGCACAATCATATCACCGGCGGCGATCCGGCCCTCTTTCTTCGATAGTTCAATACAATGGCGCACCAGTTCTTCGGTCGATTTCTGCCATTGCAGCTTCATCGGGCGGACGCCCCACAGCAGCTGCATCTGCCGCAGTACCCGTTCATTCGGTGTGAGACCGACGATCTCCACACTGGGACGCCATTTGGAAAGCATCCGGCAGGTATAACCCGACAGCGTAGGCGCCAGTATTTCCTTTGCCTCCAGCTGGGTTGCCGCCGAAACAGAGGAATAGCAAACTACATTCGTTACACTGTTTTTATGCCGGGAAATCCGGCGCTGCCGATAAGCATCGTGATCCAAAAAACTCTCCGTGGACAGCGCAATCTGCGTCATCATTTTTACCGCTTCCACCGGATATTTACCTACTGCCGTCTCGCCGGACAGCATAATGGCATCCGTACCATCGTAAATGGCATTGGCTACATCCGCCACCTCCGCCCGGGTAGGCCGGGGATTGCGGATCATCGAATCCAGCATCTGAGTAGCCGTTATAACCGGCTTGCAGGCTTCATTACATTTACGGATCATTTCCTTCTGAATATGAGGAATCTCTTCCGGGGGGATTTCCACTCCCATATCCCCTCTGGCTACCATAATACCATCACAGACCTTCAGGATTTCATCCAGGTTGTCCACGCCATCCCGATTTTCTATTTTTGCAATAATCTGGATTTCCGAATTAAAAAAATTCAGAATTTCACGGATTTGACGGATGCATTCAGCCGAGCGTACAAATGACGCGGCAATAAAGTCAAAGCCCTGCTCGATCCCGAAGACAATGTCTTCCTTGTCCTGATCCGTGATATCCGGCAGACGCACCTTTACGCCTGGCACATTTATTCCTTTTCTTTGGCCCAGCTCTCCGCCATTGTCCACCACACACAGAATGTCCGTCCCTGTCACTTCCCGGACGGTCAGTTCGATCAGTCCATCATCTATTAGAATCCGGTCACCGGCGGATACATCCTCCGCCAAGCCTTCATAAGTAATGTATACGGTCTTCTTATTCCCCACGACATCCTTTGTCGTGAGCGTAAAGGTCTGCCCTGTTTCCAGGGTTACCGGCTGTCCATTCTCCAGCAGACCGGTCCGAATCTCCGGCCCCTTTGTATCTAACAAAGCCGCCACCGGTATTCCCATCTCTTCCCTTACCTGCTGGAGAAGCTCCAGCTTCTTCCGGTGCTCTTCATGGGTTCCGTGGGAGAAGTTAAACCGGGCAATGTCCATTCCCTCCCGGATCAGGCACTTGAGAATTTCTTCCGCTTCCGTATTGGGTCCCATCGTGCAGATAATTTTAGTTTTTTTCACCCCCGTCACTTCCTTTCGTTACATGCATGTGCGTATACAAATGGTCCTGACAATATTCATAGCTCCCTTCACATTTGGAGCAATACCTGAATTCCAGCATCGGATCCTCCAATTCAGTACGGCCGCATATGGCACAGCGGTGTCTGGGACCGGATTTTGCCTGATTAACCTTCGCTTTGTAGATCACCTTTTTCGTCGTTTGCTTGGCGCGCTGCGCGGGACGGCGGAGAAATACAAAGAATACCAGGAAGTTTAACAGCGACATTGCAATTGCGACCCGAACGACCCAGTTCGATTGAATAAACGTATAAATCTCCATCGCTCCATAAAAGAGTCCCAGCCACTTTGCCTTAATTGGGAAGACAAAGTAGAGGAGAAACTCCGCATCCGGATAGGCGGCGGCGATCGCCAGCAGCATGCTCAGATACAGATTGCCGGCCGTCAGGAAGAATAACTGCCCCGAAAACGCATAAATGCAAATTGCCGCAATCACATACCCCAAGACACCAAGATAGATGTACAGGTTAAACCGGAAGGTTCCCATCACCTGCTCCAGGGTTCTGCCCAGGCAGTAATAAATATAGCTGAGCAGCACAAGCCACAGAATGCTGTCGCTCGGCGGATACATCAGAAAGGTCACAATCCGCCAGATCTGTCCCCGCAGAATTGCACTGGCATCCAGACTCAGGTACTGCCAGTAGAGCAAGGGGTTCCACTTCTGAATCAGAAATCCGGCAGCATAAAGAATAATAATATACAGCATTAGATTTCGCACTGCAAAACGGCCAAATTTCCGCTCTAATTTGTCTACAAACTTCATCTAGTACCCTCATTTCTTAGCGCTGGTTAACGTTTTTACTGCTTTTAATGGTGAACTTACCAAATTTACTCAATCATTATATTGGTTTTTATGGGGTTTGTCAAATGGCTAGCCACTAATTTCTGGCTAATTCCTCCGCTTTTTTACTAGAAACTTATAGTTTTGTCGACTTTTGTCCGTTTTATTCTTTTTACATATTTATTTAAGGAAAATTAACTTGTTTTTTGCTGCCAAACAGTTTATAACATACTATGACCTTACACATGATAACATGATGTTGGGGGCAAAAGTTATTTTGCCCCCTGATACCTACGGATTGTAACGCGCTATGTGCTCCCGCAATCCTGAAAATAATAATTTGATTGTTCTTTGTTTTGATAAAGGGAGGGTTACCATGACTACCTATTATTCTCTGGGAATTGATATTGGTTCCACCACTGTTAAGATTGCTATACTGGATGAACGAAATCGTATTGTATTCTCCGATTATGAACGCCATCTGGCTCATATCCAGGAGACACTGGCAGAACTTTTGTCCCGTGCCAGAAACCAAATCGGACCGGTTCAGCTTCTGCCGGTAATTACCGGCAGCGGCGGCTTGAACCTGTCTAAGCATCTGGACGTTCCGTTTGTACAGGAGGTTGTCTCTGTCGCAGCCGCGCTGCAGGATTATGCGCCCCAGACAGATGTGGCAATTGAACTTGGCGGCGAGGATGCCAAGATTATTTACTTTACCGGTGGTATCGACCAGCGTATGAACGGAATCTGTGCCGGCGGCACCGGTTCTTTTATCGACCAGATGGCGGCGCTGCTCCAAACCGACGCGGCCGGATTGAATGAGTATGCATCTCATTATCAAGCGATTTATCCGATCGCCGCACGCTGCGGCGTATTTGCCAAAAGCGATATTCAACCACTCATTAATGAAGGGGCTACCCGGGAGGATCTGGCCGCTTCGATCTTCCAGGCAGTGGTCAATCAGACGATCAGCGGTCTGGCCTGCGGTAAGCCGATCCGGGGAAATGTAGCATTCTTAGGTGGTCCGCTTCACTTTCTGCCGGAGCTGCGAAAAGCCTTTATCCGCACACTGAACCTGACGGATGGGCAGATCATCGCGCCGAATCACTCTCACCTGTTTGCAGCGGTTGGAGCGGCGATGAACAGCGACAAGGATGTAGCGCATCCGATCGATACCCTGATTACCCGCCTGCAAAACGGCATTGAAATGGATTTTGAAATCAAGCGTATGGATCCGCTGTTCAAAAATCAGGATGAATACGACGCTTTCCTGGCGCGCCATGAGCAATATCGGGTCAGCCGGAGCAATCTAAAAGAATACCAGGGCAGCTGCTATCTGGGCATTGATGCCGGCTCTACCACGACCAAGGTGGCGCTGGTAGGGGAAGACGGCTCCCTGCTTTATTCCTTCTATTCGAATAATAACGGAAGTCCGCTGGCTACTACCATCCGGGCCATCGGCGAGATCCGGGAGCAGCTCCCGGAAGACGCGAAAATTGCCTATTCATGCTCCACCGGATATGGAGAAGCCTTATTAAAGTCTGCCCTGATCCTGGATGAAGGGGAGGTAGAAACCGTAGCGCATTACTATGCGGCGGCCTTCTTTAATCCGGAAGTAGACTGTATCCTGGACATCGGCGGACAGGACATGAAATGTATTAAGATTAAAAACCAGACCGTAGACACCATTCTGCTGAATGAGGCCTGCTCTTCCGGCTGTGGTTCTTTCATTGAAAATTTTGCGAATTCGCTGCATTATGCCGTAGCGGATTTTGCTAAGGAAGCGCTGTTCGCAGAGAATCCCATCGACCTGGGTACCCGTTGCACGGTATTTATGAATTCAAACGTGAAGCAGGCACAAAAGGAAGGGGCTCCGGTATCGGATATTTCCGCAGGGCTGGCTTATTCCGTTATTAAGAACGCATTATATAAAGTAATTAAAATTACGGACCCCAGAGACCTTGGAAAAAACGTGGTCGTACAGGGCGGCACTTTCTATAACGATGCCGTACTGCGCAGCTTTGAGAAGATCGCCGGCTGCAATGTGATCCGGCCGGACATCTCCGGTATTATGGGGGCCTTCGGCGCTGCTTTGATTGCCAGGGAACGAGGGCAGGGTCAGGTGACTTCGATGCTGCCTCTTAACGAGATCCTGGACCTAAAGTACACCTCTTCCTTAACCCGCTGTAAGGGCTGTACCAATAACTGCCTCTTAACCGTGAACCGGTTCCCCGGCGGCCGCAGCTACATCACCGGTAACCGCTGTGAAAAGGGACTGGGCAAGGAACGGGCCTCGGAAACGATTCCGAACCTTTTTGAGTACAAATACAACCGCATCTTCGGCTATGAACCGCTGGCGGAAAAGGATGCCCCTTATGGAACCATCGGAATCCCCCGGGTACTGAATATGTACGAGAACTTCCCCTTCTGGGCTACTTTCTTCCGGGAGCTGGGCTTCCGGGTTGTCCTCTCACCGACTTCGACCCGCAAGGTCTATGAGCTGGGCATGGAGTCGATTCCCAGTGAATCGGAGTGCTATCCGGCCAAGCTGGCCCACGGTCATGTACAGTGGCTGCTGAACGAAGGAATCCAGACCATCTTCTATCCCAGCGTCTTTTATGAACGCCAGGAAATAGAGGGCGCGCAGAATCATTATAACTGCCCGATTGTTATTTCCTATCCGGAAAACATTAAGAATAATATTGAAGAGATCAATCAGAACCAGGTGCAATTCATCCACCCCTTTATGGCCTTTACCAATGAGCAGGTACTGGTCAAGAGACTGGAGCAGGTGTTCCAGGAGGAATTCGGCATTTCGGCTTCGAAGACACGGGCTGCCGGACACAATGCCTGGGCAGAGCTGCTGCAGGCAAAGAGAGATCTGCAGGAACAGGGTGAGAAGATCCTTGCAGACCTGAAGGAATCCGGCCGGCACGGAATCGTCCTGGCCGGCCGCCCTTATCATATTGATCCGGAGATTAACCACGGAATTCCGGAAATGATTGCTTCCTACGGCATTGCCGTGCTGACAGAGGATGCGGTCTCCCATCTGACGCCTCCCGAGAGGCCGCTGATCACTACCGACCAGTGGATGTATCATTCCCGCCTCTACGCGGCGGCAGAATACGTGAAAACCTCCAATGAGCTGGAGCTGATTCAGCTGAACTCCTTCGGCTGCGGCCTCGACGCGGTTACCACCGATCAGGTCAGCGATATTTTGTCCAGATCCGGTAAGATTTACACCGTATTGAAGATTGATGAAGTGAACAACCTGGGGGCTGCCCGCATCCGAATCCGTTCTCTGCTTTCGGCCCTGCGGATCCGTCAGGAGAATTCCACCGAGCGCAAGCTTGTTTCCTCCGCTTACCAGCGTGCCGAATTCACGAAGGAAATGCGGGAGAACGGATACACGCTGCTCTGCCCGCAGATGTCACCGATTCACTTCGATTTGCTGGAGCCGGCTCTGAATCAATATGGCTACCATATTGAAATACCGGAAATGGATACCAAAACAGCGGTTGACACCGGTTTGAAATACGTAAATAACGATGCCTGCTATCCTTCTCTGATCGTTGTTGGACAAATGATGGATGCGATCCTGTCCGGAAGATATGACACAGACCGGCTGGCCATCATTATGACGCAGACCGGCGGCGGCTGCCGTGCCTCCAATTACCTCTGCTTCATCCGCAGAGCGCTGGAGAAGGCAAACCTGGGACACATCCCGGTAGTCTCCATCAATGCTAACGGAATGGAGAAGAACTCCGGCTTCGAGTACAGTGCTTCCATGCTGATCCGGGCAATGCAGGCGATTATCTACGGTGATCTGTTCATGCGTATGCTGTACCGTATCCGCCCCTATGAACTGGTCCCTGGTACTGCTAATGCTTTACACGAAAAATGGAAAAAGAAATGCATTGCCGATCTGACGAATGGAAAATACGGTTCGAAGCAGTTTAAGAAAAACATTAAGCAGATGGTAAAGGAATTCGATGAATTCCCGATCTATGAAGATAGGAAGAAACCGCGTGTCGGTATCGTGGGAGAGATCCTGGTGAAATTCCTGCCGCTGGCCAATAACCACCTGGTGGACCTGCTGGAAAGAGAAGGTGCTGAAGCGGTAATGCCGGATCTGATGGACTTCCTTTCCTATTGTGCCTATGACGGAGATTTCAAGGCCAAATACCTGGGCGGCAAGCGCTCTTCCGCTTTCTTCGGAAATGTGGCAGTATCTGCCCTGGAATATCTGCGAAAGCCTGCCCGCAAGGCATTAGAGGCCAGCAAGCGCTTCACACCGCCGGCCCATATCCACCAGCTGGCAAAATACGCCGAATCCTTCGTATCCCTGGGGAATCAGTCCGGTGAAGGCTGGTTCCTGACCGGTGAAATGATTGAATTGATTCACAGTGGCGCGCAGAACATTGTATGTACCCAGCCGTTTGCCTGTCTTCCGAACCACGTCGTGGGCAAGGGCGTAATCAAGGAGCTGCGCCGTAGTTTCCCTGACTCGAATATTATTGCCGTGGATTACGATCCCGGAGCCAGCGAAGTAAACCAGCTGAACCGGATTAAGCTGATGCTCTCCACCGCGCAGAAGAACCTGCAGAAAGATACGGCAGCTGTGCCGGCGGCTTCCGATCGCTTACATACCCATGAAGTAATTCACGGAAAGCAAAAACCGGCGAAGACTCCAGCCGTCACAGCGGTCGTACAAACAAACCATCAAAAATCTAAAAAAAAGAAAGCCGTCTCTTCCTTCTAAGAGACGGTTTTCCGCAAGGAGTACGGAAAAGGTCTCCCGTACTCTCATCAGCCCGAATTACTCGTCTACACTGTAATTCGGCGCTTCTTTTGTAATATGTACATCATGGGGGTGGCTTTCCTTAAGGGATGCGGCAGAAATCTTAATAAACTGTCCCTCTTCCTTCAGAACCTCCACCGTAGGCGCTCCGCAATATCCCATCCCAGCCCTTAGGCCTCCGATCAACTGGAACACCGTATCTTCTACGGTTCCTCGATAGGCCACACGGCCTTCCACACCCTCTGGCACCAGCTTTCTGGAATTGGTCTGGAAATACCGGTCCTTGCTTCCGTTCTCCATCGCTGCAATCGAGCCCATGCCGCGGTAAACCTTATACTTTCTTCCCTGATACAGTTCAAAGGTTCCGGGACTTTCATCACAGCCCGCAAAAATGGAACCCATCATACACAGGCCGGCACCGGCAGCAATCGCCTTTGTCATGTCACCGGAATACTTGATCCCACCATCTGCGATAATCGGGACACCTGCTTCCTTCGCGGCTGCATAGCACTCCATCACCGCTGTAATCTGCGGTACACCAATTCCTGCCACAATACGGGTCGTACAGATGGAACCAGGGCCGATTCCGACCTTTACCGCATCGGCGCCTGCTTCAATAAGTGCCTTCGTCGCCTCTTTGGTAGCCACATTTCCGGCGATTACCTGCAGCTCGGGGTATTTCTCCTTAATCTGCCGAACGGCCTGCAGAATGTTCTCCGAATGTCCGTGGGCAGAATCCAGTACAACACAATCCACCTTTGCCACCACCAACGCATCTACACGCGCAAGCAAATTGGCGGTAATTCCTACGGCCGCGCCGCACAGCAGCCGCCCCTGCTCATCCTTGGCGGAAAGGGGGTATTTAATCTGCTTCTCAATATCCTTAATCGTAATTAACCCCTTCAGGTTAAAATTCTCGTCTACAATCGGAAGCTTTTCCTTACGGGCTGCCGCTAAAATCTTCTTCGCTTCCTCCAGTGTAATGCCTTCCGGCGCTGTTATCAGGTCCTCTGAAGTCATACAATCCGCAATCTTCTTTGTAAAGTCCTCTTCGAACTTCAGATCCCGGTTCGTAATAATTCCGACCAGCTTCCTGCCTCTGGTAACCGGCACGCCGGAAATCCGGAATTTCGCCATTAATTCATCTGCGTCTGCCAGCGTATGCTCGGGAGAAAGATAAAAAGGGTCTGTAATAACCCCATTCTCCGAACGCTTTACTTTATCTACTTCCTCTGCCTGCTGCTCAATGGACATATTCTTATGGATAATCCCGATGCCGCCCTGTCTGGCCATCGCAATTGCCATCCGGTGCTCCGTCACCGTATCCATACCCGCACTCATCATTGGAATGTTCAACCGGATAGATTTCGTCAGCATCGTGGATAGATCCACCATGTTTGGTGTCACCTGTGAATAGGCCGGTACCAGTAACACATCATCAAATGTGATGCCTTCCCCGATTATCTTCCCCATTTTATTACTCCTCCTGTTACCCTTTTTGCATTTTAATAATGAGTTTAGCAAATCCAACAGGATATGTCAACCGCCTATCTGTGAAGATTCTGTTAAAAGGGGATGCATATTTGCATTCCCTCCGGATTATATATTTGGTTTTGTAATCGGAAGCTCCAGCTGGAAAGCGGTTTCCATGGCTGCCAGCAATTCCGCCTCCGTCAATGGTGTTTCCTCCATCAAAGAGACCACTACGTTCAGCGCATAAGATTCATCCAGGATTACATAAGCTACGCCCTGTAGCATACTAACCCCACTACTCGATACGTGATAGGCAGCATACTCCACATCATAGCCATTGAGCTGTATCGTCTGCCGTTCTGTGTACCAATCCAGCATATCCTCATCCTGTAAGAACAGATCGCTGTATTCCTGCCATATCTCCTCCATCCCGGCAAGATCAACCAGCTCATAATAATAAACGGAATAAGCCGCGTCATCCATGAACATGGCCGATAAGCCATCCGTATGATCCACACAGGTCGTGCCTTCCGGCGCCGGAATCTGCACCTCGAACGTCCCGTCTTCTGTCTGCAGTATAATATCCACATTCACAGTCTCACCTGGAATCGGGTCAACTTCCTCTTCAAACAATTCGTTCACCAGACTCATCGGTAAATAACGGCCGCTGTAAAGAGCCTCCTGGATCTCTGTCTCTATCGCGGAAAGATCGGAGTAGCTCATTTCTTCCATATTTAAGATGTTCCCCTCCGGCTTGCTCACTCCATCTTCCAGGTAAGTCTCCGAAGTACCATTTCCTTTTATATGGATTTCATAATCCGCCGCCTGCATGGTAAATTCCAGATTGGAAAGTATGGATTTCATCCCTGTCTCTGCAGCCGAACTTTCCGCTGTCATTTCCATCTGTAAAGACATCTCCTCCAGAACGGAAATATCCATGGAGAAATCATAGGCGCCATTTTCGTTTGTCATCTCCATATCCAGACCTATCGATTCCCCTTCATATTCCATTAGGAGATGGACAACCACATGATCCGTAACATTTTTTTCACCCAGGAAACCGGAAGCCACCTCGATGGCGGGGCCATCCATAAGTTTCTCCGCATACTGTATCTCCACCATATAGCCATCGGATACATAGACATGGAGGGTAAGAGAGTCGTCCTTTTGAATATCTGCCGCCAACTCCTCAAACCACTCGGTCAGATCCTCTGCGTCATAGCCCATTTGCTCCATGTACCGGACCATATAGGAATTGGACGTAACCACTTCGGATAACTGCTGTATAAATAAGCGAAGCACCTTCTCATCAAAGGTTACCTGGTACTTGGCAGCTGTACGGTCTGCCAGAGAGAGGGCTTCGCTGCCAAGTTTTTTATAGCCGGCCTGATCCAGGCACTTCGTCATAATTTCCAGATACCCCTTCTGCAAATCCTTCGCCATGGATTGGGCGGCAGCCGGATCCAGGCTTTCCGCCATGGAAAATCTGCTCATGGACTCAGCCGGCATCTCAAGATATTCCTCCATCATGCCCGGCAGTCCCATAATCATCTGACCGGAGCCATCCATGTACAGATCAACGCCCCATTCCTCACAATCCTCAAACCAAATTCCGATTTCTGTGCGGCTGGTGTTCTCTGCCGGATCACTGACCTGGTCGACACGAAGCTTCGTCTGGCCAAACAGATCTGCTAAAGAAAATTCTGTATAACCGCCGGTAACCGAAAATTCCTCGAAGGTATACGCTGCATTCTGCCGAATGCAGGCGTCTGCCGGCGGATTCCACGCTGTGGTCTCGTCAGCAGTACGGTTCATCGTATTCTGAAAAGCCTTCATCACCTGATATCTGGGTGTCGAAAGCACTACCATGCGCATTCCGCCCACCAGCAAGGCCGCTGCTGCCAGATATGCGGCAAAACGCACAATCGCTTTATTCCATTTCATTTCCAATCCCTCTCTTTTTCTCTATGTATCCGATGATGTTGTGTCAAAAGGTATTTTGACCCCTGATACCCATCAGGAATCAAATTCCGGCTGTTCAAAAGTGAGATTCAGGGCCACCGGCTTCCATTCTCCTACATCATTTCGAAAATCCAACATTTTCCGAATGGTTTTTTCGATCTCTTCCATCGGCGGAAGTCCATAACAGAACTTGGCCGGCTCTGCCCGCCAATATAAATCATCATTAAATAAGTCATTTAATTTGTCATGATTCAAAGATACCACATAAATCATCCTGGAAGGATCCTTGCGATGGCGGCGGTGTACAACTTCTATTACCAGATCGTCGTGTACCGTGCCGCGGTATGTCTCCGTCTCCGTATGGGGTTCCATCTGCTTCAATGCCACATAATCCTGCTCTGTAAATAACTTCATTCTCTCCACCTCATTTTCAATACGCCATAAGAAGTGCCTTCCGCACTTTTTTCATTATAGCAAAATTTTCTGAAGCCTTCAATAAAAACTGTAGGCGCATCGCAAAAAGGCAATGCAGACAAAGCTGCATTGCCTTTTTGAAAATTCAATTACATCATTCCCATTCCCGGATTCGGCATTGCCGGCGCGGGCTCTTTGATGCTGGCCACTACGGACTCGGTAGTCAGCAGGGTGGATGCTACGCTGGTAGCATTCTGCAGCGCGCTTCTGGTCACCTTTGCAGGATCCAGGATACCGGCTTTCACCATATCCACATAGGACTCGCTCAGGACATCGAAGCCGATGCCTTCTTTTGCTTCTCTTACTTTATTGACGATTACGGAACCTTCCAGACCCGCATTGTACGCAATATGGAACAGCGGAGATTCCAGTGCCTTCAATACGATTTCCGCGCCGGTCTTCTCATCGCCATCCAAATTGGCAGCCAGCTCCGCCACTTCCTTGGCAGCGTGGATATAAGCGGATCCGCCGCCTGCGATAATGCCTTCTTCTACGGCTGCTCTCGTAGCTGCCAGAGCATCCTCCATACGAAGCTTCTGCTCCTTCATTTCCGTCTCGGTAGCAGCGCCAACACGGATTACTGCTACACCACCAGAAAGCTTCGCCAGTCTCTCCTGATATTTCTCTTTGTCGAAATCGGAAGTGCTCTCTGCACACTGTACCTTAATCTGCGCGATTCTGGAAGAAATCTCTGCCTGCTCACCCAGTCCATCTACGATAATCGTGGATTCCTTGGCCACCTTGACGGATTTCGCACGGCCCAGCATATCCAGGGTAGCTTCCTTCAGGTCATAACCCAGTTCATCGGAGATCACTGTTCCGCCGGTCAGAACCGCAATATCCTTCAGCATTTCTTTTCTTCTGTCGCCGTAACCCGGAGCCTTTACCGCTACTACATTAAAGGTACCGCGCAGTTTATTTACAATCAAGGTCGTCAGGGCTTCGCCTTCTACCTCTTCCGCAATGATCATCAGTCTGGCACCGCTCTGTACCACCTGCTCCAGAATTGGCAGCAGCTCCTGAATGTTACTGATCTTCTTATCGGTAATCAGAATGTAGGGATCCTCCAGATTGGCTTCCATCTTCTCCATATCGGTGCACATATAAGCGGAGACATAACCGCGGTCAAACTGCATACCCTCTACCAGGTCCAGCTCGGTCTGCATGGTCTTAGACTCCTCGATGGTAATTACGCCATTGCCGGACACCTTTTCCATTGCTTCCGAAACCATTTCTCCGACATAATCTTCACCGGCAGAGATCGCCGCCACACGTGCGATCTGCTCTTTACCGCTGATGGGACTGCTCATCCTTGCAATTGCCTCTACTGCCACATCCGTTGCCTTCTTCATCCCCTTACGAAGAATGATCGGGTTCGCGCCGGCAGCCAGGTTCTTCATCCCGGCATTTACCATAGCCTGAGCCAGAACCGTAGCCGTCGTAGTACCGTCACCGGCTACGTCATTTGTCTTAGAAGCCACTTCCTTAATCAGCTGCGCTCCCATATTCTCGAAGATATCCTCCAGTTCCACTTCCTTTGCAATGGTAACACCGTCATTGGTGATTAAGGGTGTTCCAAAGGACTTATCCAATACTACATTTCTTCCTTTCGGTCCCAAGGTTACCCGTACTGTGTTTGTCAACTGGTTTACGCCAGACTCCAGAGCGGCTCTTGCCTCCGCGCCATACTTAATTTCCTTTGCCATGATTCCTGCACCTCCGCTTATTCTACAATTGCGACAATATCGCTCTGCTTAACAATGATATATTCTTCACCATCCAATTTAACCTCTGTTCCGGCATACTTGGAATAGATTACCTGATCACCGGCTTTTACTTCCATCTTCACTTCCTTGCCGTCGATCATTCCGCCAGGGCCAACCGCTACGACTACCGCCTGCTGGGGTTTCTCCTTGGCGGCTCCTGCCAGGATAATACCGGATTTCGTAGTCTCTTCTTCTACCAGATGCTTTAATACGACTTTGTCGCCTAAGGGTACTAACTTCATGATAATTCCTCCTTGTTCCATTATTATCTTTTTTGTTAGCACTCAGCTTCTTTGAGTGCTAAAACATGTGTCTATATTATTCACTTCTGCCATGAAATGCAACTTGCTGAATTTGAATAATTTCCGTATTTTTGCGGTATAATTACCGATATTCTCTTGTTTTCTCACTTTTTCTTGTTTTTTTATTTTTACCCCTTTTATTTCTGGTGAATCTATATTACAATAAAAGCATTATCCGATTATAGAAAAATAAACAATAGAAAGGACGAATCTCATGAAAAAATTCAAGAAATTTCTGGGTTTTGCTGCTGTTGCGTCTCTGGTAGCTGGAGGCATTGCGTATCTGGTCAAGAAAGATAAATTAAAAATAAATTGTGATCTGGAAGACGACGAGCCCGATGACGATGGATTTGACCAGGACCTAAAGGATCTGTTTGAAGACCTGAAGGAAGATGCCGGTGAGGTGGCTTCCACGGCCGGAGAAATGGCCCGCAAATCGGCAGAGACCGCCGGAGCGGCCGTACAGGATACGGTAGAGGACCTGAAGGACGGGTTCGAAGATGTAAAAGAGGACGTAAAGCAAACATTCGATAAATGAAGTAACCGTTAAAAAGGCTCATCCGCGGGAGCGCTGAAAAGTCCACTCTTACGGATGAGAATTTTTATTTTATAGGAGAGTCTGACAAGTCCGGCTCTTTTAAGACCAGACACGTACCAGTACCTCTACTCCTCTGCGGATCTCCTCTTCCGTCAGATTTGCGTAACCTAATATCACCGTCTGACTCATTTCTTCCGGCTGCTCCATTTCTTTAATAAAATAAGAGGACAAGCCATACACACGGATTCCGGCTGCTTCTGCCTGGCGGATCAGCCGGCCTTCGGAGCGTCCGCCTTTGGATTTCAGCAGAATGTGAAGTCCTGCCATATCTCCTTGTATAGAGTAATGCTCCCGTAAGGGCTCAAGCGCTGTCAGCAGCACATCATGCTTAGTCCGGTAAATTCCTCTCATCCGGTTCAAATGGCGTTCAAAATATCCTTCGGAAAGAAAGCGTGTCAGAATTTCCTGGTCCACCCGGGATACCGTCGAAGCATAAAAGCTGCAGTTCCGGTTATACCGTTCCAGTAAGGCATCCGGAAGAATCATGTAGCTGACACGGATGGCCGGCGCCACCGACTTGGAAAAGGTTCCCAAATAAATTACTTTTCCCGGATCGCCGCTTCCCCACAATGCCGGAATCGGTTTGCCCCGATACCGGAATTCACTGTCATAATCATCTTCGATAATATAGCGTCCCTTAGACTCTGCCGCCCAGGCCAGCAGCTCCTGACGCCGCTTAATCGGCATCACCACCCCGGTGGGATATTGATGGGAAGGCATAATATAAGCGATCTCTGCTCCGGTTACCCGCAGCGCCTCTGTCTGCATTCCATTCTTATCCATCGGCACCGGCACCACCGGATGCCCCAGTCTGCGAAAAACCCGGTAAGCCTGCTTATAAGTTGGATTCTCCATGGCAATGGCACTGCCGCCCAGGATCTGGTTCAACAGCATCAGCAGGTATTCGCTTCCCGCGCCGATAATCATTTGCTCGGGGCGGCAATCCACCAGCCGCGCAGACTTCAAATACCGGCAAATCGCCTGCCGCAGAGACAGCTCTCCCCTGGGATCTCCGCTGGTAAAGAGCTTCTTATGATCATCGGTCAGGATCTCACGGGAAAGCTTCCTCCAGGTGTTATACGGAAAATGCTCCAGATCAATACCGCGGGGAGAAAAGTCTACCAACGGCTTCTCTTCCTCTTCCTGAAAATCCGGTTTGGCTGCTTCGGAATCCGATCCTGTCCGGTGCATCTGGAGCAGCACCCCCACATCCGCACTGAAATACCCCCTGCATGGCTCTGATTCCAGATATCCTTCTGCTGTCAGCTGGTCATACGCCAGCTGCACCGTAGCACGGCTGACCGAAAGATTCACTGCCAGGCGCCTGGTAGAAGGCAGCTTAGTCTGGGCAGGAATCCTGCCGCTGACGATTTCTTCTTTAATAAAACGATAAATCTGCTCATAAAGGGGAGCAGATTTATCGTCGAACGGGATCATTAACTCCGTCATATCCTTTTCCTCCGGCCCTACCGGGCTGGCTGCGTCAGCTTAAAAGAACTCTTCAAGGAAACAATGCGGTTAAATACCGGAGCTCCGGGGCTTGAATCCTTTGTATCGACGCAGAAAAATCCGTTACGGACAAACTGAAAGCGATCTCCTGCCACCGCCTCTGCCAGCGCAGGCTCCACATAACACTCTTCTCTTACGGCCAGGGAATCAGGATTCAGGTTCAGTGTTCCATCTTCTGCAAACATGCCCTTTTCCTGGTCAATCAGACTTTCATACAGGCGCGCGGTCACTTTCACGGCCGTAGGGGCCGCAACCCAGTGGATCGTCCCTTTCACCTTCCTGCCCTCGAAGCCGCTTCCGCTGCGAGTCTCCGGATCGTACGTACAGTGGATTACCGTAACATTTCCCTTCGCATCCTTCTCATAGCTCTGACAAGTGACAAAGTAGGCATTCATCAACCGCACTTCGTTTCCGGGAAACAGGCGGAAATATTTCTTAGGGGGCTCCTCCATAAAATCCTCCCGTTCCACATAAAGCTCTCTGGCAAAAGGTACCTTTCTGCTGCCAAGGGCCTCATTCTCCAGATTATTCGCTGCATCCAGATACTCAACCTGCCCTTCCGGGTAATTGTCAATGACTACCTTTACCGGATCCAGCACCGCCATCATACGGGGCTGCTTCAGCTTTAGGTCCTCCCGGATGCAGTATTCCAGCATTGTCATATCCACGACGCTCTGGCTCTTGGACACCCCACAGAGCTCCACAAACATCTGAATCGATTCCGGCGTATAACCCCGGCGGCGCAGACCACAGATACTCACCAGACGCGGATCATCCCAGCCATCCACAATACCGTCCTCTACCAAGCGCTTAATATAACGCTTACCCGTTACCACATCCTTCAGATACAGCTTGGCAAACTCGATCTGCCTGGGCGGATTTACATACTCACATTCCTGTACCACCCAGTCGTACAGCGGGCGGTGGTCTTCAAATTCTAATGTACAAATGGAATGGGTGATACCCTCAATTGCATCCTCAATGGGATGGGCAAAATCATACATGGGATAAATGCACCATTTGTCCCCGGTGTTATGGTGGGTCATACGGGCCACGCGGTAAATAACCGGATCGCGCATATTAATATTCGGGGAAGCCATATCAATCTTTGCTCGCAGCACCTTGCTGCCATCCGGATACTCTCCTGCCCTCATCTCTTCAAAAAGGCGAAGGTTCTCCTCCGGTGTGCGGCCACGGTAAGGGCTTTCCTTCCCCGGTTCTGTCAGTGTCCCCCGGTATTCGCGGATCTCCCCGGCAGTCAGATCACAGACATACGCCTTTCCCTTTTGGATCAGGAGCACTGCCTTCTCATACATCTCTTCAAAATAATCCGACGCGAAATACAGCCGGTCCTCCCAGTCGGCCCCCAGCCAAAGGATATCTTCTTTGATAGACTCCACATATTCCGTCTTCTCTTTTGTAGGATTTGTGTCGTCAAAACGCATATGAAACTTGCCGTCATATTTCCGGGCCAGACTATAGTTTAACAGAATGGACTTGGCATGTCCGATATGCAGATAACCATTGGGTTCTGGAGGGAAGCGGGTCTGCACGTGATCGTATCTCCCCTCCGCCAGGTCTTTCTCAATGATCTGCTCAATAAAGTTCTTAGAAACCACTGTTTCTTCCATAGTAACGCAATCCTCTCTCACACTATTATTTACAAATCGTTCATATTCTTTCGGAATTTTCTTCACATTTTTCCAGTAGAATCAGTTTAAGGCATAGTAGATTAGCAAAACTTTTTTCATAACGCGCCGGCACGCAAGTGCCGGCATCCTCTTTTTATTCACGGATATAAATTCCCTGCTCTTCCCAGAAATCAAGCAGCTCCTGTACGGCCTCCTGAGCCCAGTTTTCATTGACTTCTCCCGCGGCTCCGGCATTTTCCGGCTGTCCATTTTGATTATCTTTGCACATATTTTACGAACCTTTCTCTCCTGCATTCTGCCAGTTTATACTATTTTCCCATTATATACCGGCTCTTTTGTTCCGTCAAGGCTCGTATGTATTGGCGAAAATTAATTTCTATGCTATACTTCTATAGGTAATTTAACCGTGTCGGAGAAATACTGGTGTTATGACGAATTGTGAGCGCGATATATGCCAGGGAGAACGTCTCCGAGGGAGGAAACCTATGATTGAAATACGTGAGGTACGCACCAAGTTTGAACGAAGAATTTTCGCAGCATTTAACGAAGTGATGTACCGCAGTGTCCCGCAGGCCATCCCAGATCTCGTATCCGATGAATACGATACGTTTTCAGCAGATAAGAATCCGGCCTATGAATACTGTGATGTCAAGCAATGGCTGGCATGGAAGGACAATATTCCCGTAGGCCGTATCGCCGGTATTATCAACCGGGCCGCCAATGAAAAATGGGGAACGAAACGAATCCGCTTCACCCGAGTGGATTTTGTTGATGATGAAGAAGTATCTTCCGCCCTGTTTCGCGCCGTGGAAAGCTGGGGGCGGGAACTGGGGATGACAGAGGTGCACGGCCCCATCGGCTTCTGTGATCTGGATCAGGAAGGAATGCTGCTGGAGGGATTCGAAGAACCCGGTATGTTTATTACGATTTATAACGCGCCTTATTATACCCGCCATATGGAGCGGCTGGGCTTTAAGAAGGATGTCGATTGGGTGGAATTCCGGGTAAAGGTCCCCGACGAACCAAATGAGCGAATTGAGCGCTTAAATGGCGCTGTTCTAAAGCGTTTTGGCCTCCGTCTGGTGGAACCGCGCAAGAGAAAGGAAATTAAGCCTTACATCCGCAAGATTTTTGATCTGTTAAACCTGACCTATTCCAGCCTATACGGGACGGTTCCTTTAACGGACGGATTAATCCAAAAGTACTGCGACCAATTCCTTTTGCTGCTGAATCCAAGCTATGTAAAACTTTTGTTGGACGAGCATGACCATGTACTGGGTATGGGTGCAGGAATCCCTTCGCTGAGTAAGGCCTCCAAGAAAAGCCGCGGCCGCCTTTTTCCCTTTGGCTGGTTCCGGCTGCTTACCACACCTTACCGCAAAGCAGATGTGCTGGATTTGATTCTGGTGGGCGTCATACCGGAATATCAGAACAAGGGCCTTACCGCTATATTAATCAGTGCCATGACAAAGGAATGTATGAATAGAGGGATCCAATTTGCAGAAACAGGCCCGGAGCTGGAAACGAATTTCCAGGTCCAGGCCCTTTGGAAGCATTTTCAGGTAGAACCGCACAAGAAGCGGCGGTGCTGGATTAAAACGCTGTAAGGAAGATCCGTCAAACCGATTCTTTCTGCAGCCAGGCCAGCGCAAGTGTGCCGGGGCCGCAGTGAACACAGATCGAGCAGCCGGGCTGTAAGGGAATTACCTCTTGCACGTCCGGCTGATTTTCCCGGATCAGGGATTCGACATAGTCATTTACTTCTTTATCGAAGCTGGTATTCGCAATGAACACCCGTTTCGGATCTACATCCGTCTGGTACTTCAGCGCATTTTCTACCAGTTTTCTGAATACAGCCGCGTTATTTCCCCTGTACTTCTTACCGGCCATCAGCTTCCCCTCGATCAGGTCGATTCCCGGCCGCAGTTGTAACAGGCTGGCGCCGATGCCGGCCAGATTGCTGCAGCGTCCGCCCTTCCAGAGATATTCAATCGTCTCCACAACGAAGCTGATCTGCACCCGGGATTTCATCTTATTAATCGCCTCGACAATCTCCGGAGCGCTCATACCCGCGTCCCGCATTTCGCAGGCCTCCATGATCAATAGCGCAACGCCGATCGAAACACTGCGGGTATCAATGGAGTATACATTGTCATACTCCTGGGATGCCGTATGGGAAGCCAGGTATGTGCTGGTCATCTCTGAACTGATGTGAAAGTGAATAATGTCGTCATTCGGATATTGCGTAAGATACGGTTTCCAGAACTCATGGTAATCCATCGAATTAGGGGCGGAAGTGGTGCACAGCTTTCCCGTTTCTTTATAATAGGTGAAAATCTCCTCGGGGAATACATTCTCCATATCCTTCCGGGCCTCATCCCCCACATTGACCGGCAGGGGCATGAAGCCTACCTTCAGCTTCTCTCGCATTTCCGGTGTGAGGTCGCAAGTACTGTCTCCCATTATTCGTACGTTTCTCTTCATATTGCCTCCTATTGCTTTCCCTTTGACAGATCTTTGATCACTTCACCTGCCAGAATCAACCCCGCCACCGCAGGAACAAAAGCGGTACTCCCCGGTGTCGTCCGCCTGACAGACAGGACATCCGCTTCCGGGTCGGACTGGGGGGTAACGGCAGGTTCTCTGGAATAGACCACCTTCAAGTGCTCAATCCCGCGCTTTTTAAGCTCCCGGCGCATTACCCTTGCCAGAGGGCAGACCGAAGTATCCGCCAGATCCGCCACCCGGAAGCCGGTGGGATCCAGCTTATTGCCCGCGCCCATACTGCTGATCAGCGGTGTACCCGCTTCAGCAGCCCGGACTGCCAGCTCCAGCTTTGCCGTTACCGTATCCACTGCGTCAATAATATAATCATATTTCCGGAAATCAAATGCATCCGCATTTTCCGGGAGGTAAAAGCAGCGATGAACGTCTACTTTTGCATCGGGATTAATATCCAGAATCCGCTCTTTCATTACATCGGCTTTGCAGCGGCCTATGGTGCTGTGCAAGGCCACCAGCTGCCGGTTCAGATTCGACTGTGCCACCATATCCGGATCGATCAGATCCAGGCTTCCGATCCCGCTGCGGGCCAGCGCTTCGGCCGCATGTCCTCCGACACCACCGATACCGAACACAGCCACCCGGGCGAGCGCTAATCGAACCATTGCATCCTCTCCCAACAGGAGTCTGGTCCGTATAAACTGATCGGCCATTTGTTTATTCCTTTTTAATTCTTTTTAGAATTATTTTATTCCTTAGCAATATACCATAGAATCCGTGATTACGCAATTACTTTATTCGTCACCCCACCCAGGACAAATGCAAAATGTTTCGAAAAGTCTTTTTATATTTAATTAAAATTTTCTAGGATTTTTATGCAATTTGAGGATTTATCCTTTATAATAGAAGGGAACCCAATGATAACGGAGGCATCCTTATGAAACAAAAAATTCAACAATTTATGGCAGGGCGTTATGGCGCCGATCAACTCTCCCGATTTCTTATGGGGTGCGGAATCGCTACCCTTCTATTGTACATGCTGCTCGGCGGCGCCATTTGGTATTACCTGACGGTACTGCTGCTCATATGGAATTACTTTCGAGCTATGTCCCGTAATTATAACAAACGGTATCAGGAGAACTTAAAATTCCTCGAGATTAAAAACCAGCTTTTTGGCCGCTTCCGCAAGGGATACCAGCGGGATAAGACCCACAAGATTTATTCCTGTCCCAGCTGCAAGCAGAAGGTACGGGTCCCGAAAGGCAAGGGAAAGATTTCCATTACCTGTCCTAAATGCCATGCCGAGTTTATCAAGAGCACTTAAGGAGCGACGGCATGTTTGGTTATGTAATGGTGAACAAACCGGAATTAAAAGTCCGGGAACTGGATGAATACCAGGCCTATTACTGTGGACTTTGCCATATGCTTAAAAAGCAGCATGGTAGAGCCGGTCAGGCAACTTTATCCTTTGATATGACCTTCCTGACAGTTCTCCTGACCGGACTGTACGAGCCGGAGGAACAGTCTCAGTGCAGCCGCTGCATCACGCATCCTCTTGTTAAGCACCAGATGGTTACGAACAAATACTCTTCTTATGCCGCGGATATGAACCTGCTCTTAAGCTATTACAACCTACTGGACAATTGGAAGGATGACCATAACTATAAGAGCCGCATTCTGGCCGGCCTCCTTTCCCGCCGCCGGAAGAAAACCGCAGCCCGCTATCCCCGTCAGCATCAGGCGATTCTCCACTATCTCCAAGACCTATCCACCTGTGAGCAGGAGCACGCACAGGATCTGGACCTTGCGGCCGGACTCACCGGTACCATGCTTGGCGAGATCTTTGCCTGCGAAGAAGACGCGTGGGCTCCTTACCTTCGCCGCCTGGGGTTCTTCCTGGGTAAGTTCATTTATCTGATGGATGCGGTCGAGGATCTGGAGGAAGACCGCGAGAGCGGTTCCTATAATCCCTGGCTACCCTTTTCTGAGCAGGAAGACTTTATGAGTTACAGCCGACAAATCCTGACGATGATGATGGGCGAATGTTCTCTTGCTTTTGAACAGTTGCCTATTTTAAAAAATGCTGGTATACTACGTAACATATTGTATTCCGGTGTCTGGAGTAAATACGAACAAATCAAGGAGAAGCAGAAGCATGTTTGACCCCTATCAGGTACTTGGCGTAGATTCTGCCGCCAGCGAAGACGAAATCAAGAAAGCGTACCGGCAGTTAAGCCGTAAATACCATCCGGACGCAAACATAAATAACCCTAAAAAAGCCCAGGCTGAAGAGAAATTCAAAGATGTGCAGCAGGCCTATGAGCAGATTATGCGGGAGCGTGAACAGGGCTATCGGGGCGGTCAGGCTAACGGCTACGGCGGCTCTGCTTATGGCGGCGCCGGCAGCGGTTATGGTGGTACCGGTTATGGCCACGGCAGTTACGGCAATTCTCAGGATCAGGATTTCGGAGACTTCGACTGGGGACCCTTCGGTACTTTTTGGGGAAGCTTCGGCGGGAGCCAGCAACAAGGCCAGCAACAAGGCCAGCAGCAATATCAGGGAGGAAATTCCCCTAAAATGCAGGCTGCCGCAAATTATATTAATGCCCGCCATTATAATGAAGCCTTAAATGTTCTGGACAGCATTACCGACCGGGATGCCCAGTGGTATTATTTCTGCGCCGTTTCCCACGCAGGCCTTGGCAACAATGTAAACGCGCTCTCCTATGCCAAGCAGGCAGTAAGCCTGGATCCCGGTAATCTTGAATACCAGCGTCTGGTACAGCGGCTGGAGTCCGGAGGCCAATGGTATCAAACCCAGGGAACCCGTTATGGACAAGGCGGCTCGAATTGCAGTTCTGTCCTCTGTACGATCTGCGCCCTAAATCTTTGCTGTGGAAGCTGCGGAGGTTATGGAGGCGTTCGTTATTGCTGATTATGAGCCGGACAGCACACCAGTTGAAGTGAATCCAAAATGCAGACTGTACCATCGCAAGGAATTGCTTTGGTGACAGTCTGCATTCTTTTTACTTATTATAACGCTTCGGTCAATTACTCATAATCAGATAACACCAATTGGTTGTATTTTCCACGTTCTACATAATGGGTGTGAAGAAGTTTATGGCTTAAGTGTCCGCCTGCCTCCTTCAAATACTCCTGATACAAAGTAGCTACATCCGGATTCTCGTGGGATTTACGTATCACCTTACGTTCATCCTCTCTGTAAAGTGCGTCAGTCCGCTTCTTTCTGTATCCTTCCTCCGTGGTTCTCGGCTGACCGCCACCGTTAATGCAGCCACCAGGACAGCCCATAACCTCGATAAAGTGATAGGGGGAGGTGCCTTCCGCAATCTCCTTCATTAGAATAGAAGCGCCTTCTAATCCGCTGGTTACCGCAATATTCACGGTAACACCGCTAAAGTGTTCAAATCCAGGCGCGGTCTTGTCAATGGTGACCGATGCTGTTTTAATCTGTTCCAGGCCCATAATCGGTGCCACATGAAGATCCGAAAAGGGCAATTCTTCCCCTGTGATAAGCTCATAAGCGGTACGAAGCGCTGCTTCCATAACACCACCGGTAACGCCAAATATATCGGCAGCGCCGGTAGACAGACCCAAAGGAGAATCAAACTCACCTTCCGGCAGATTTACAAAGTCAATTCCTGCGGACTTAATCATCCTTGCCAGTTCTCTGGTCGTCAGTACCGCATCCACATCCCTATGGCCATCTACTTCCATCTCCGGACGCTGAATCTCATACTTCTTCGCCGTACAAGGCATTACGGATACCACAAAGATATTCTCCGGCGCAATGCCAATCTTCCCGGCATAGAAAGATTTAATCACAGCTCCCAGCATAGTATGAGGACTCTTGCAGGTGGACAGATGATCCAGTTCTCCTGGAAACTGATGCTCAATATGCTTAATCCAACCCGGCGAGCAGCTGGTAATCATTGGCAGAGTGGCCCCTTCGCCCTTTAAGACCCGGTCCAACCTTCCCAGCAGCTCTGTGCCCTCTTCCATAATGGTCAAATCTGCGGCAAATAGCGTATCGAATACATCATCAAAGCCCAGTTCATGAAAGGCTGAAGCCATTTTACCCGTAACCGGGGTACCGCAAGGCATTCCAAACTCTTCCCCTAGAGCAGCCCGGACAGCCGGTGCCACCTGAATGACTACCCGCTTCTCCGGATCCGCCAGTGCCTGCCACACAGCGGTTAGGCCGTCGGTCTCCTGAAGCGCGCCGGTAGGGCAGACAATGGTACACTGTCCGCACATGGCGCAGGCGGTAGAATTTAGCGGAAGTCCCATCGCCGGGCTGATGACCGTATTAAAACCACGGTTCTGTGCCTGGATGGCACCAACCTTCTGGATTTGGTTACAGGCCGTAACACAGCGGCGGCATAAAATACATTTACTGGTGTCCCGTGTAATGGCGGGAGCAATATCCATCACCTTACGCGAAGCCTCTCCCTCTACGCGGCTTTCCGTAACGCTCAGTTCAAAGCCCAGCGCCTGTAATTCGCAGCTCTGATTGCGTCCGCAGTTCAGACAATCCTTCGGGTGGTCGGATAAAAGCAATTCATATAGCATCTTTCTGGCCGACCGCACCTGCGGGGAGTTTGTGCGGATCACCATGCCGTCCCGTACTTTTACCATACAGGAGGCCTGCAGATTACGGGCGCCCTCGACTTCTACCACACAAATCCGGCAGGAGCCATAGGTATGCACGCCTTTTAAGTGACAAAGGCTAGGAATCCGAATGCCGGCCTGGGCAGCCGCTTCCATAATCGTAGCTGTTTCATCCACGGTAAGCTGTTTTCCATTGATTGTTACCTGTACCATATGCTTTACCTCCTATCACAGTGCAGGCATCTCTGCGCCTCGCCCATCGCATCCAGGCGGTGGAAGCCGCACGCCACTTCGTCAAAGTTATCAATCCGCTCATCTACGCTTAAGTACCGGGTCGGAAAGCGTTTATGCGGTTCCTGCTCCTCCGTATCTACAATTACCGGAATATCGTCATACCATCTGCCCTTATTGAGCTGGCCGCTGCCACCCAGGTATTTATCAATGTTAATGGCCGCCCGCTTGCCATCCGCAATCGCACTAATGACCACGTTCGATCCCCAAGGGGTAGTATCGCCACCGGCAAAGATGCCTTCCTGGGAGGTCTGGGCCGTAAAGGTATTCACTTCTACTCTGCCCTTGCCATCCAAATCAATCGGCGTTACCCGGTAGAACTGATGGTCTACGTCCTGGTTGATCGCTTTTACAATACCATCGCATTCCAGAACAAAGTCGGATTCTGGAATCGGCACCGTATTACGCCGTCCATCCTTCCCATAATCTGTCTGCTCCCGGCGAATCAGATGAATACCGGAGACATAACCATTTTCTCCCAGAAATTCCACCGGAGATGCCATGGTAATTACGCGGATTCCCTCTTCCCTGGCTTCTTTCAGCTCTTCCCGTCCGGCCGGCATTTCCTTCTCCGCACGGCGGTATACGACGGTTACTTCTCTGGAACCCAACCGGACCGCCGTCCTAGCTGCGTCTATGGCCGTACTTCCGCCGCCTACGACGACCAGCCTCTCCGGTACGCCGCGGTTGCGGTTTAAATTTACCCTTTTCAAGAACTGGAGGCCGCTCTCGACTCCCTTCAAATTCTCTCCCGGAAGATCCAGTATCCGGGATACCTGAGTACCGATGGCAACATAAACCGCATCGGATTGATCTTTAAGGGCTTCGAAGGACAGATCCTGTCCGATCTTCGTATTCCGGTGAACCTTCACACCACTCTTCTCAATGGCACGGATTTCCTTCGCCAGCACCTTCTTAGGAAGGCGGTACTCAGGAATTCCCCAGTACAGTACACCACCGGCTACGGATTCCGCTTCGTATACATGAACCTCATGTCCCAGGTTCGCCAGGTAATAACCGCAGGTTAAACCTGAAGGCCCTGCGCCAACGATTGAAATCTTCTTACCGGTAGGCGCCTGGGGCACTACCGCCGGAACCGAATATTCATCCTTTAATACATAATCGCCGATAAACCGCTTCAAGTCACAGATCGCGATTGCTTCATCCACCTGAGCGCGCCGGCAATGCTCCTCACAGGGATGAGTACACACACGTCCGCATACGGAGGGGAACGGATTCTCCTTACGGATCAGCTGGTAAGCATCTCCAATCCGGCCCACCGACAGCAGCGTCAGATAACCCGGTATGAAAACATTAGCCGGACAAGCATTGCGGCAAGGGGATGTCTGAAGTCCGGCACATACGCCAGCTTCGCAATGACGGTCATAAATATGAGTCTCATATTCCCGCCGGAAATATTTCAGGGTGGACAGCACTGGATTGGGAGCTGTCTGCCCCAGTCCACACATGGCTGTCTGCCGGATCGTATGAGCCAGCTCTTCAAGCAGCTCCAGATCGCCTTCCCGCCCTTCTCCTTCGGTGATCCGCTCCAGGATTTCCAACATCCGCTTCGTGCCGTTCCGGCAAGGCAGACATTTACCGCAGGACTCATCCCGAATGAAATCCATAAAATAACGGGCGGTATCCACCATGCAGGTGTCTTCGCTCATTACGACCAGTCCGCCGGAACCCATGATCGCGCCCAAGCCGGCCAGGGATTCATAATCCACAGGTGTATTCAAATGTGCCTTCGTCAGACATCCACCGGAGGGGCCGCCGGATTGGATCGCCTTGAACTTCCGGTTACCAGTAATACCGCCGCCAATTTTAAAAACAATATCCCCTAATAACGTTCCCATGGGAACTTCAATGATACCGGAGTTTACAATATCGCCTGCCAGCGCAAATACCTTAGTGCCTCTGCTCTTCTCTGTGCCGAGCCGGCGGTACCAGTCTGCTCCATTTAAAAGAATCGGTGTGATGTTCGCCAAGGTCTCCACGTTATTGATAATGGCGGGCCGGTCAAAGAGTCCCTTCTCAAAGGGGAAGGGGGGCTTTTGTCTGGGTTCTCCCCGTTTGCCTTCAATGGAGGACAGCAGAGAAGTCTCTTCACCACAAACAAATGCGCCGGCACCGATACGGATCTCCATATCGAAGCTGAAACCACTGCCTAGTATATTTTCGCCCAGCAAGCCTGCTTCTCTGGCCTGTTCAATGGCATTCGACAGCCGCTCTACCGCAATCGGGTATTCGGCCCGTACATAGACATATCCTTTCGACGCGCCTATTCCATAAGCACCCAGCAGCATACCTTCGATAATACTATGGGGATCGCCTTCCAGCAAACTGCGATCCATAAATGCACCAGGATCACCTTCGTCGGCATTACAGACCATATACTTTCTACCATCCGGGGTAAATGCCTTCAGTCCGGCCTCCCACTTCACACCGGTAGGAAAGCCGGCGCCGCCGCGTCCGCGAAGCCCGGAGGCCTTCACGGTATCCACCACGTCCTGGGGCTGCATGCCCTGCAGCACTCCTGCCAATGCCTGATAACCATCTCTGGCTATGTATGCATCTAAGGATACATATTCCATTCTTCCACAGTTCCGAAGGGCTACCCGCACCTGCTGCTTAAAGAAATCAATATGCTCCAGCTTAGGGATATGGCGCTCTTTATACTGGTCATAAAACGTATATTCTTCACACACCTGTCCTCCCACTAGATGACGCTCTGTGATTTCACGCACCTTATCCGGGTTCATCTCCGTATAAAAGATTCCATCCGGCTCTACCATCAGTACCGGGCCTACAGCACAGATACCCATACAGCCGGTAACCAGCACATTGGTTTCCTGCTCCAACCCATGGGCCTGCAAAGCCTCCCGTAACGCATTCAGCACCTCACCGCAATGGGAGGAGATACAGCCAGCGCCTCCGCAGACCAGGACCTGGCGCTTGTAGCTGCTCTGACGTGCCAGGTATTGTTCTTTTACTCCTACTAAATCACCAGAGGTTCTTAACTGATTCACCGCCATATCCTACTCCTCCCCATTATATCTTGCCAGAATCTTTTCGAGTTTATCGGGATTGACCTGCTTATAGACCTCATTATCAATCGAAAGGGCCGGTGCCAAGCCACAGGCACCAATGCATCTGGCCACTTCAAAGGTAAAAAGCCGGTCTTCCGTGGTGCCGCCAATGTTTACGTTCAAAATTTCTTTTAACCGCTCCACAATTTTTTTCCCACCTCGCACATAGCAGGCTGTTCCCAGACAGACCTGAATCGTATGTTTTCCTCTGGGCTCCGTAGCAAAAAATGAATAAAAACTAACAACGCCAGACACCTGAGACAAGGGAATTTCCAGCGCATCGGCCACAACCTGCTGAACCTCCATCGAAAGATATCCATAAATTCCCTGTGCCATATGCAGCACCTGAATCAGGCTTCCTTCCTTGCCACGGTACTCTGCAGCCAATTCCTGGATTCTTGCCAATAATTCCTCTTCCTCGTGACTGCAGCCACAACAACAGACCTCCTTGGTCACTTCTTTCATACGATCCTCTCCTTTCTTTCTGATTTCACACGCTGAAATCAGTTAAGGTTAATGTAACATAATGCTATAAGTCTGTAAATATGATTATTTTTTTCACAATAGCGCGGTTTTTTTAACAGATGCGCTTAATTTTTCTCATTCTTAATTTTATTTTGTGCTTCTATTGTTTTGCTTATAATAACAAGTTTTTCATTAGTTTTTTTAAAAACTTCTTGACATCTATACTCGTCACATAGTATTATTACTCTTATTTTTTCATTTGAAAATCATATAATTATTCTACTTTTTAATATAAAAAAGGTATATAAATAGCCTGACTTTCTTTTGCTCAATTTTTGCGTTCCTCAAGAAGCCCTTCGCATAAAATCAGCGGGTCTGCACAAAATAATAGAGGATTTAAAAGAATTGCCATTCGACCAAGAACAGGAGGATTATTGATGAATTTGCATATAAAAGACACTCTTCCGGATCTGGACTGGGAGACCAGGAATGATGGAGAATAGGAGGCACAGATGATTGATAATCAAGAATTACCAATTGGATTTACAATGGAACTTGCCCAGCATTCCGATATTTTGAATCGGTTTGCCGGCTTAAATAAGCAGGAGCAGGATGCCTTGATTAATGGCGCCAGGCTGGTGGATAGCCGCGAAGAGATGCGGGAGTATGTCCGTAATATGTTTGTCTGATAAGATTAGGGGGTCAAAAGGTATTTTGACCCCCTAATCTATAGAGATTCCATCTTTTTTTGCACGTCCTTCTTAAACTGCTCCCATACTGCCGGATTATCTACAAAGTACTTGGGGCAGAATTTCCCGGTCACATCATGGTGACGCATCACACCGCCATTCAGCGGGTCCAGCTCATAAGTCTTACAGAGCCAAGCCGTCAGTTTTACCAGGGAATCATAGGTGTCGGGTTCAAACTTCCCAGTTGAATCCGGATGGCAGGTCTCGATCGAAACCGTATCGCTGTTCCGTTCGTTTGAAGCATAAGCAATCTCTCCCAGAGGGACGCAGGCAATGACCTCTCCTTCCAGACCCACGACGAAATTACTGCTCATGTAATCGTCCCCGGTCTCCGCCAGAGATTCAAAGAAGTTTCGATTCTGCTGTGCCGTAGTGCCCGGATTCCCAATATAGTGGACCACAATCGCATTGACCTGCTTTACCTTGTCTCCCGGTCTGGAATAGGGATTGATTGTTAGATATTGTTTGTCTATGTAAGAAGGAAGAATGATTTCCTTGGTTTCGTTGGCTACGTCTCCTATCTTCAACGTCGTTTGTACCGGCTCAAATCCTCCCTCTGCCATTACCTCTGTCGATTTTCCGCAGCCCCTTCCCAAGAGAAAACCAAAAAGAAATACAAATAGAATGATGATCAATTGCCCAATCAAACGGCGACACTGTGCTTGTCTTCTTTGTTGTTTTTTTATTTCACGTATTCTGTCTGCGTACCGTTCCTCACCCATTCCAACCTCACATTTCTCTTACGTAGTCTAACTATTACAAAAATACTATAACAAGAAAATGCATCAAAGATGTTACAGAAATATAGGTGAAATCATACGATTTTCTTAATTTCTTACACGGAAACGCGGAGAAAGATCCATTAACTTGTCAACCTTCGCGACAAACAGAATAACCGGTTAATGGATCTTTCCAATGAGTCTATTTACCGCTTACAGGTTAGTCCTTGGACTTTTTTTCTCCGCTTTCCATCAGTTTATAGAGCTTTGCCAGTGCTTCTTTTATGCCTCCGATTTCTTTGATCAGGCCTTCCTTTACTGCTTCTCCGCCCACCAAAATGGTTCCCATATCTTTCGTCAGCATGCCGGTCTCCAGCATCAGTTTCTCTAAACGCTCCTGACTGGTATCGCTGTGAGAAGAGATAAATCCGGTGATCCGGTCCTGAATTTTCTTAAAATAGTCATAGGTCTGAGGAACTCCCAGTATCATACCGCTCATCCGCACCGGGTGAATCAGCATCGTACCGGTCTCTACGATAAAAGAATAGTCTGCCGCAACTGCCAGAGGCACGCAGATCGAATGGCTGCCGCCCAATACCAGCGATACGGTCGGCTTACTGAGGGATGCTATCATTTCCGCAATGGCAAGGCCTGCCTCCACATCGCCGCCCACGGAATTAATTAGAATCAGCAGCCCCTGGATATCCTTACTGTCCTCAATGGCCGCCATCTGCGGGAGAACATGTTCATATTTCGTCGTCTTGCTGTTTCCTGGGAGGTTTTCATGTCCCTCAATCTCTCCAATGACAGACAAAAGATGAATTTTGTAATTCTGCTCGTTATCTTCCAGCGTCATCTGCCCCAATTCTTTGACTTCCTCTTCCTTCCGTTCCTGCTCCTGACCTTTGTCCGGCTGCCCCATTACAATATCCCCCTAATATTTTTTTATTAGGTTGGCTGTTTTGGGATTTTTTATACAAATATTCCCGGAAAGAAAACAGGATTTTCCAATAATTTGACAACACCGGAAAATCGAGTTAAAATGAAGAAATGTGCCGTCTGTAATGGCAGAAAATACGGTATAACAAGGAGTACGAGAATGAATTCATTACAAGCGCCGGTTCGAAAGGCATTCCGGGCTGCCTTCCCCCACACCATTCCGGTTCTGACCGGTTTTTTATTGTTGGGGACCGCCTATGGCGTCCTGATGCAGACGAAAGGGTACGGCGTAATCTGGGCAGTACTAATGAGTATCATCGCGTTTTGCGGCAGTATGCAGTATGTGGCGATCACACTGCTGACCATTCCCTTTGATCCCATACAAGCCTTCCTGCTTAGCTTCATGGTAAATGCAAGACACCTCTTCTACGGTCTGTCCATGCTGGAGAAGTACAAAGGACTAGGAAAATTCCGTTTCTTCCTGATTTATACCCTTTGTGACGAGACCTTTTCCATCTCCTGCAGCGTAGATCCGCCGGAGGATATTAACCGGAAATATTTCTATTTCTGGCTCTCCTTTTTAGATTATTCCTATTGGGTATGCGGCACCTTCTTAGGAGGGGTTCTGGGGAACTTTATTACCATTAATACAAAAGGGCTGGATTTCGTGCTGACCGCGTTGTTTATTGTCCTTTTTCTGGAACAGTGGAAAAAGAAAGAGAACCGGCTGTCCGGTCTCATTGGAATTGGCTGCTCTGTGGCAGCCGCAGCGATCTTCGGAACAGACCGCTTTATTATACCGGCCATGGCAATGATCGTTTTGGCCCTGACGCTGGGGAGGAAAAAGATATGTACCTGACACCATTGCAGACAATGATTATGATATTGGCGATTGCCGCAGGAACCATGATCACCCGCTTCCTGCCCTTTATTCTGTTTCCCGATAAGAAGGAAATGCCAAAGTATATTGAATATCTGGGGAAAGTACTGCCGCCTGCCATGATGGGGCTGCTGGTCGTGTACTGCCTGAAAGATGCAGCCTTTTTTAAAATGCCCTTTGGGGTACCGGAAATAATTGCCGCCCTGGTAATTATCGGACTGCACCGCTGGAAAAATAACGTACTGCTGAGTATTGGCGGCGGGACGGTGGTGTATATGATTTTAGTGCAAGGGGTTTTTGCATAAGTTATTTCACCACCGTCCCGTCAGAATCATTTCTTCTCCTAAAAATATTTTTTACTACCCCATAGGCTTTTCTTTTTTAGGTTCAAATATTCATTATAGGCTTTCTCTAAAATTTGTTTCTCATTCGTAAATTTTAATAAGTGATAGGCCTCATGGTACTTATAGTAACCGGAGTCCACAAAATATTCTTCCCGCTGCGGCTTACTGTAATAGCTGTCCGCCATCATTAAATACCAGTGAACGTCTTTCTCAATTTCCTCTTTCATTGTACTGAACGTGTATTGGCTCTTACCGACGTATTTGACAATGGAGGCCTTGACACCCGACTCCTCCATCACTTCCCGCAGGGCAGTATCCCGATGCTCTTCGCCTTCTTCTACGGTTCCCTTCGGTAATACCCAGCCTTCGTATTTATTCCTGACATTTTTATATAACAGCAAAATCTTGCCACGAAAAATAACCACACCGCCACAGCTCGTTGCTTCGGTCACTGCAATTCCTCCTGTTCGGTTGGATCTTGTGATAGTATTAGTATATTATCAAATGAAAAAAAGTGCAAGGACTAGTGTGACCAGTGTGACTAGTTATAATATGCATCAAATACAGCTCTAGCAATAGGAGCTGCCACGGATCCGCCGGAACCGCCCTCCTCTACGATTACACTGACCACAATCTCCGGATCGTCCACATTGGCAAATCCAATAAACCAGGCGTGAGGTTCCTTACCGGTAGCAAACTCTGCCGATCCGGTTTTACCCGCCACCGTATAGCCGTCTCCCTGTGCATTGGAGCCGGTACCGCTGGTGACTACCGCCCGCATAAAGCTCTTCAGCAGCTCTGCCTCCTGGGAGGTCATGACCGTCCGATAAGACGCTGCCGAAAAAGTCTTCACCGTCGTACCATCGCTGTTCTCCACATGGTCAATCACATAGGGCTTCATCATAACGCCGCCATTAGCCACCGCCGCCGCAATCATAGCATTGTGCAGCGGAGTAATCTGTGTCGTACCCTGACCGATGGAAGTCTGCAAAACATCCCAGACCGAATCGCTGTTTTTCAGGTTAAACTTACTTGCATTTGACAGCAGATTGATCGGCAGCGCGCTATTATAGCCAAAGTCTTCACACAGCTTATAGAACTGCGAAAAGTTTAATTTCTCTCCAATCGAAGAAAAGGCGCCATTACAGGATTTTGCAAAGGCCGTAATCAAGTCCACTTCCCCATGGCTGACGGACCTGGAACACTTAATCGAATATTCGCCCACCGTATAAAGACTGTCACAGTTAAAATGAAAATTCTCGTAGGCTGCAGAATACTCCCGGATATATTCCAGCGCCGTCAGAATTTTAAAGGTAGATCCCGGAGGGTATAAGCCCTGTGTCGCCCGGTTCACCAAATTCGAATTCTTGTTATTGCTATCCACCAGTTCATCCCAGACCTCATTGATTGTATTAGGATTAAAATCCGGCTTGCTTACCATCGCCAGAATCTTACCGGTCTTAGGATCCAGCGCAACCACCGCTCCATTCGCATCGCCCAGCGCGTTATAAGCCGCCTTTTGCAGCTTGGAATCCAGGGTAGTCACGACCGTGTCTCCCTGGGTTTTTACGTTCTTTAATTCATATACCGCTTTTAACGCGGGATTAATATTTGCGCTTAGCAGGTAACTGCTTCCGATCGATTCAATTCCGGTATTTCCTCTCGTGGAATATCCCACCACATGGGAAAATACCGGACCGTAGGGATAGGTCCTGGTCTCATTTCCCGCTTCATCCACCTGCGTGGTCGCTAAGACTTGCCCATCGCTGCTAACGATGTCCCCCCGGATATATCGGTCGGCATATATTTCCTGCCGTTTACTGTTATATTCATTCGCAACGTACACATCCGCTTGCGTATAGACGAAATAGACCATGTAGCCAATCATCCCTACAAAGAGAGCCACAAATACATAGGTCACCAGCATGATTTCCTGGTTAGTTCTTTTTCTTCTTTTTCTTTCCTGACGCAGGGAGTTGGACTTTGATTTCTGTATCGTCTTCTCCTGCTTCCGGCTGGGTCGCTTTTCGCTCAATGTCTTCTACCTCTTTTTGCTTCATCAAATGCAGTCCCTGAATAATTCCAATAATCAACATCGTACTTAGTACGGAGCTTCCGCCATAGCTGACCAACGGCAATGTAATTCCCGTAGAAGGAATCATCTTGGTAACACCGCCTATATGCAGGAACACCTGCACACCGATCATAATCGCAAAACCAAAGCCTACAATTTTATAAAACAGCTCATCCATCCAGGTAGATACCCACAGCAGCTGCAGGATAAATCCCAGATAGATCAGAATCAGGCAGATTGCAAAAATTACCCCCAATTCTTCACAGATCGCCGAGAAAATAAAGTCATTGCGTGCCAGGGGAATGGAGTTTGGATATCCCTGATAGAATCCCAGGCCGAACCAACCTCCGGAGCTGATCGCAAACAGCGACTGAGCCAGCTGATATCCCTTCTTGTCATAATCCGAAAATGGGTCCTGCCACATGGCGACACGCACCTGTACATGGTCAAAAATCTTATACGCCAGCACGGCGGCTCCGCTGCCGGCAGCCAGACCACAAAAGAAATACAAAGGCTGATGGGTCGCAATATACAACATAAAGATAAAGGACAGGAAATACAACAGACCGCTTCCCAGATCCGTAGATGCCACCAGAATCAGCACGTGGGCCGCAGCAATTACAGTGGTCACGACAATCCGCCCAAAGGACTGCCCCCGTTGGAACATGGAAGCTGTAAAAAACACAAAACTGATCTTTACAAATTCGGAGGGCTGCAAGGCAAAGCTGCCGAAGGAAATGGACAGCTGGGCGCCATAAGTGGTATTGCCCATGCCCCAGACGAGCACCAAAAGCCCGATTCCTACCGCGGCATACAGCCAGGCCCAACGGCTTAGCGCCTTCAAATGCTTAATAATAGCCGGAACCGCCAGCGTCAGGGCGCACCCCACCATTCCGATTATAAACTGCTTCTCTGCCCTTTCAAAAGACAAACGCGTCAGCACCATCAGACCAATGGAAAACAGCAGCACCATGTTACTGAGCAGCACCCGGGAGCACTTGGGATAAATGGTTTTAAATAATAGAAAATAAATGAAGAAAAAAGCCACCTGAATTCCATAGAAGATCAGCATCTTATAGTCTTCTGTCCGTAAAAATATAATCAAATATCCTAGAAACTGTAAGAGAAAAACCAGAAAAATCTGCTTTCTGCACACCCGGTTCTGCCATTTCAAATCCGCTCTCTTAAGCACATAGAAATTCAGACAAGTATACAGCACCATAATCAGCAGCATCAGGTATTTGGATATATCCGTTACTAAATTTACCATGCTTACTCTACTCCTCGTGTAAAATGCCCTCTGGTGAACGCACCGGAAGGGGTACACTCTCCCTGTAAAAACGCCTTCAAAATCGCAGCCGGCCGACCGGCCTCCTCTGCGGTAAAATGAAACCGAATCCGTTTCGGGAAATCCGGCTGCTGATCCAAAAGCCACAAAGGTACGCTGTTATACACAACATTATAACAAAAGCGGCACCGGTTCTCTGCCAGAAAGGCCGCATTCTTCCGATCTCTTAAACGGTGAAACACATATTCCTGCCGTCCCTTACGGCAGCCCTCCCCGGTCCGGCAGAAGCATTGCGCTGAAATCATAACCGGTAAGTGGCCATAGACTACCAGTTCCGTATATTCCATTCCTCTTGTCTGGAGCTCTCTCCGGTTCACCTCATATGGCGCCGTCAGCCAATCGGCTCCCAGGGCGCGCAATACCTCGCCGGCCAGGCGATTCCAGCTATACAAGCCGGCGTCAAAGATTTTGGTGCCGGCCAGCCGCAGCGCGCCGACAAAACCAGCCTGATCCAGACTTCGGATTAAGAATCCATCAAAAGCCGCGCTTTTTAGTGTCTCTGCGATTTCCTGATAATAAGCTTCCGCCTTCTGGCGAAAAACATAAGGAAAGCTATAATAACATTTCTTACCCTGTCTATGACTGCATGCCACTAATTCTGCCAGCTGTCCTGCCTCATACCGTTCTCCCGGCAGATACAGTCCATCCAGCCTGTCCATGTCCAACAATTCTTCAAAGTGGCGGGGATCTTCAAATAATGCGTTTATAACCATTTAACCATTCCTTCGTCAATGCTTCCAGAGCATTACGCCTAAGCGTATTCATGGCTCCGACGGGTAAGAACACGTCGGCATCCATCTCAACCAAAAGTTCCTCCCACTCGTATTCCGTGCCGCCTGTCTTGCCAAGCTGCTTCCTTACGGAAGCCTCTGTCAAAGGCTGTTTGGCGGCCGGTTCAGCCGCCGCCCCCTCCACATGGACATAAATTTCCTGATACCACAAATCAATTGTAGCAGGGATTCCCTTGTGAATTCTTACTTTTCCCTTAATCTTTTCTTTTAATTGGCCGGTTAGAAAAGTCTGATCCAGCTCATGCAGACGCTCTTCATCCACCAGACGCCGCACCGGCTTGTCACCTGTATAAATCATCCGCGAGCCGTTATGCTGCTCATAATAACCTTCGGTAAAACCGCCTCTGTCAAAAAGCTCCTGTAAAAGTCCCTCATCCGCCGGATCCGCCTCATAGCCATTCCGGCCATGCTCCAGGTAGTAATCCACATATTTCCGGTAAACACTCACGACACCGGCCGTATAGCGGGGGCTCTTCATGCGGCCCTCGATCTTCAGAGAAACAATTCCTGCTTCCAGTATCTCCGGCAAAATTCGAAGCGTATACAAATCTTTCAGATTCATCAAATTTTTGCCATTATAGGGCAGACGGCAGGGCTGGGCACAACGCCCCCGATTACCGCTTCTGCCGCCGATCAGACTGCTAAGCAGGCATTGCCCCGAATAACCGTAACACAGTGCTCCATGGATGAAGGCCTCCAGCTCTAAATCCACAGATTGGTGAATCGCGCGAATCTCCTCCAGGGAAAGCTCTCTGGGCAATACCAGACGGCTGACACCCAATTCCTTTATCAGCCTGGCCCCCGGCACACCGGTGACGGTCATCTGGGTACTGGCATGCACCGGCAAAAGGGGGAACTTCTCTTTTATAAATGTCAAAACGCCATAATCTTGTACAATCACGGCGTCGAGCCCCTGTTCATAATAGGGCAAAAGGTACGGATATAATTCCTGTGTTAATTCCTCTTCCTTCAGCAGCGTATTTACCGTCAGGTATATCTTTCTGCCATGAAAATGGACGTAGTCAATCGCTCTTTGGAGCAACTCTTCATCCGGGTTCTCTGCATAAGCCCTGGCGCCAAATTTCTGTCCGCCCATATAAACGGCATCAGCGCCTGCCTTTACTGCCGCCTCCATGCTCTCATAAGAGCCTGCCGGCGCAAGAATTTCCGGTTTATTCATTTCGCTTTTTCTCATATTTCATCTGGCAGCTTACCAGCTCATGCTTCAAATTATAGACTTCCTTCTCCAGAATCTCCAGTCTTGCTTCCAGGATCGTCACTTTCCTCTTCGCTTTGAAATAATCATCCGCTAAATTCAACTGCAACATTACACTCTGATAATCCGCTGATTGCCGGAGGAAGCCCTGGGTCTTCCGGAGCTCACCAATTTTTGTATTAATATAGGTGGCGATTCTCTGCAGATACTCTGCATCCTCATATCCACCCAGCGTATATATTTTACCGGCGATCGTAACTTCCGTATAATTCTTATTTGTCATGAAACTCCCCCCCTGCCCAGGCGCATTGCGCCTTTGGATGTATTATAAAGCCTTTTTGTCGAAAATACAAGTATTTGTGGCTGGTTGGCTGCAGAAATACCAGATCGCTTATTGTTATTCCTCTTCCTCCGCATTCGCAAAAAGCGGCATCAGCCCTAAGTGCCGATAGGCCCGTTCCGTAGCCACCCGCCCGCGGGGAGTGCGTAACAGGAAATTGTTCTGAATCAAATACGGTTCACAAACATCTTCGAGCGTCCCTACATCCTCACCCAAAGCCGCTGCCAGCGTCTCCAAGCCTACCGGCCCGCCGGAAAAGTTCTGCATGATCATTCGCAGCACAGCCCGGTCCATGGCATCCAGCCCGCACCGGTCTACATCCAGCTGGTTCAGAGTGGCATCCGCTACTTCCTTGGTAATGCGTCCATCGTAGCGCACCTGGGCAAAATCCCGGACACGCTTTAGCAGACGATTCGCCAGACGAGGCGTACCTCTGGAGCGGCGGGCAATCTCTATTGCCCCCTTCTCGTCAATTTCCACGCCCAACACCTGAGCCGAATGCCGTACAATCGTCTTTAACTCCTCCGAACTGTAGAATTCCAGCCGGTGAATTACGCCAAAGCGATCCCGCAAGGGGGCCGTCAGCATGCCCGCTCTGGTCGTAGCACCCACCATCGTAAAGTGGGGCAGCTCCAAACGGATGGACCGGGCAGAAGCACCTTTGCCAATCACAATATCAATCGCGTAGTCCTCCATGGCCGGGTATAAAACCTCTTCCACCTGACGGTTCAGGCGATGAATTTCATCTACAAAAAGAACGTCGCCTTCCTGGAGATTATTCAGAATCGCCGCCATTTCTCCCGGCTTCTCAATCGCCGGGCCGGAGGTAACTTTCAGGTTTACCCCCATCTCATTCGCAATAATTCCTGCCAGTGTGGTTTTACCAAGGCCCGGAGGGCCATAGAACAGCACATGATCCAGCGATTCCCCTCTGTTTTTAGCTGCTTCAATATAGACCTTCAGAGTATCCTTGGCTTTCTCCTGTCCAATATAATCCTTAAAAAGCTGAGGCCGCAGGCTGTTTTCTATTTTCTGGTCTTCCTCGGTAAATTCCGTCGCAATAATCCGCCGTTCCATTCTTTTTCTCTCCCTGCTTCCGACCGGTTAAAACAATGCCAGCTTCTTCAGCGCCAGCTTTAAGAGCTCTTCCACGTTCATCGCCTCTGCTCCCTCAACGGAACGGACGGCCCGCAATGCCTCGGAGGAGGGGTATCCCAGCTCCGTCAGCGCCATTACCGCTTCGCCTTTTGCGTCGGTCGGCAAAGCTCCTCCGCTCTCGGCTCCATGCGCTGCTTTCTTCTCAAATGCATCCTCCAGGCTCAGCTTGTCCTTCAGTTCCAGGATCACCTTCTGAGCGGTCTTCATGCCCAGCCCCGGCGCCCTGGCAATGGATTTCGCATCTCCGCCCAGCACGGCAAACCGCAGGTCGTCCGGCGAAAGAACGGACAGCACCCCTAATGCCACCTTAGGCCCTACCCCGTTAACACCCAGCAGAAGCTTAAAAACATCCAGGTCATCCCGGGTCAGAAAACCAAAAAGCTGCATGGCATCCTCCCGCACCTGGAGATATGTATAAATTTTAACGGCACTGCCAATAGGGGGGAGCCCTGCCAGTAAGGAAGAAGGCACCCGGATGTTATAACCGATCTGGGCAGCTTCCACCACAATCAACTCCGTGCTGACCTCTGCCAGTATGCCTTTTATATATGAAATCATTGGTCTGTTTCCCTCTGTAATATTGTCTGCAAACGCAAAATATCCGGCAGGTTATCTATCTGAGTATAGCATAAGAGGAAGGGTTCCGCAAGGCAAAAAGACCCTTGGCTTCAGCCGAATGTCAACTATATCCGCAACTGTGCAGATGAAGTTATCCGTAACGAACTGATTTACGCTTGACGCAGAGAGGTCGGGGAGCCAATGTGGTTCCCCGACCTCAATTCAGCAGCTCCTGCCGCAAATGGATAAAATGCCGATACGTCAATTGTACCTATTTAATAAGCTTTGCAACATGCGCGATGTCGCTAATGTCAATTTCGCCGTTGTTGTTGTAATCGTGGAAGACGTAGGTCGATTCCCAGTTAGGATCGGAACTGTCCTTGCCGAACATATCGATCACATTGGAAAGATAGATCAGGTCAATTACTTCAATCGGTTCCGGTTCCTTGGTGTAGACGGACGCAGATGCTTCCGCGTTTAGGACCGTTTTCACGCCCGCTCCATCCTTAACAACATATTGGGCCGCAACCTTTACGACCTCTTTTTTATTCAGCAATTTCGCATCCTCTTTGACGCGCAGCAGTATATCGCCCAGATTTTCCGCGTCATAACCCGTAATCATAAGGGTAACCTGCGCTTGGTCCACCTTCTGCTCTACCATTGTTACGCCATCTGCGGAAGTAAAGCCGGCATACTCGAACAACTTCTCATCAAAAGTGTAGGTCAGGACAACCGCGTTGCTGGCGGTCTCTTCGCTAAATTTCGCGTTCAGAGCAAAATATCCGCCGGGCTGCGGAAGGTGGGCATTTGTGCTCAGAACGAGCGTCGACGCTTCCTTAGCCACAGTAAAGGTGTAGGTGCTGGTGGTCGCGCCGTCCGGGGCAACAACGTCAATGGTAATAACCGTACCATTCTCGACCTTGACATTATTGCTGGAACGGTATGCCACTTCCTTGCCGTTGAGCTTGATCGATGTTACTTTTGTCGACAAGGTAGTCGGGATAACAGAGATCGTATCCTTATCCGCCGGTACATTGATCGTGTAATCATAGTTCCACGGGTGGAACATATTGGGGATTACGTTTGAAGATGTAGCATTCCACTGAAAATCCACACCGACAAGCTCGGCGCCGACAAATTCAATGTTGGAGAGCTGGGAATATGTAGAGGCACCTGTTGCGTTGGCTGTGTTGTAGTTCGTTCCCGGCTGTATACGGCTCCAGTTTTCACTGCTGCCGGTATTGCTGGAAAGATAGTTAGGCGCGGTGGTGCTGCCAACAGCGGGCCCGCCGAATGTGACGCTGATCCACTGGGTTGCGCCTCTGTATCTCCTGTATGCCGGGATTTCCACGGTTGGCGTTGGCTCCGTGCCGCCAATCGCCGTCAATCGGGCGGCTGTCATCGTCGGGTCTATCATCTGTCCGCTCGGCAAATTCGGATAAATATCTCCAATTGTCAGCGTGCGGGTGTTCGCGCCAATTCTGGCTTGGCGGTGTGACGCGTGGGTGATATCCTGGTAACCCTCATCAATCAGAAGCTGGAAAGCCTCTTCAAAAATTTTGAAGTTTTCTTCTCCTAGCGTAGTCTCGTCATGCCCGGTAAAGAGGTATTTCATCTCGCCGCCTGTTTTGTATTTCGAATGGGTCTGCTGGATCAGGGACAGCATCAGGTCGGACTTTAACCCCGCTATCGCGACATCGTCAGCGGTGCCTGTGCGGGTACAGCCGTAGACATCGGTAGCGAATACCATACCACTTTCCTTATGTTGGAGTGTCATAAGGGAATCCTGATGTCCGGGGAGCGGGTACGCATATAGAATGGCATCGCCGAGATCCAGCGTATCGCCGTCTGAAAGATTGTGAATCCTCGCCTGCTCTTCCGGGGTCCAGCCAGCCTGGCCGCTTATAGTGCCATACTGGGGGCTGCGATAGATATTGTGGCCCCTGAAAGTAGCGTCTTGCGCATTATGATCCGGATGGCTGTGGCCTCCCACAAACATAAGATTATCGTAGGGATTTTCCTTAATGTGGGAACTGGCAACACTGTTGACAATGAAATCGCGGAGGTTGTCCCCTTGGGTATTGCTCGTGCTTGTTTGCAGTGACTCAAACATGATGGCCCGTTCCGAGCCTTCTATGTACCAGGCCATGGGCGCGTACTCGCCCTGCTCGTTCATGATCCGCACTACCCTCGGGCTGCCCGGCGCAAGTTCATTTTTAGCAAATATCTCTTTTTGTTGGAACTCAGCTTTTGAGGGACGGTATAGCCGCCATGTCTCTTGTGCAACCGCGCTTGTCGTCAATACCGTTTTGGTACGATCGACCACAACGGCCTTGATCGTCGGTTCTTGACCTGAAACATTGTAACCGAGGTAACCGGTGTTGGCGTTGACCTGAACATCAATATACCGTTGATTTGCCGTACCTGGAACCGGATCAGCGATCGAGTCCGGAGTCCCGGTGCCTCTGGTAACGTAAATTTCAGCGGCCGGGTTAGCGGTGTACAGCTTGACATTACGCCTGGGGGCGTATCCCGCTGTTGTCGCCCTGGGCAGGAAGTAGACAGGAGCGACCACGCCGTTTTTCATTGCCTCAAAGAGCGCCAGCGCTTCATCCCTGTCCATTGGATCGGTTGGGTTGAAGTTGCCTGTAACCGCACCGAGCAATCCCAGTTTCGCAAGGGCGGCAACACTGCCTCTGGATTCATTATTGGAGAATACGTCATCGTCGGCATAACCGTGGATAATGTCCGAAACGTCGAGCTTAAATGCTCTGGCGAGCATAACCGCCGCGTCCTCGCGGGTAATGGGTTCGTCCGGCCTGAAGTTGCCACCACTGTTCGGGTGGTCTGCCGACCCATATATCCCATCCAACCTCGTAGCTTGGAAGTCACTCGGCCCAACGATGCCTTCCTCAAAAGCGGTTTCGATCGCTCTTTGGAACTTGTGGCCCGAAATGTCATCAAACGTCCTGGGGTCGTCTTTCCAGACGTCGTTGTACTCATCCCAGTGTGGCCAGCCAAAATAACCGGTGATGCTCGCGATAAATTCTCCTCTTGTTATCGAGTCAGCCGGATTTTCGGCCAATACTGTAATGGACATTCCCAAAACCATAATGAACGCCATTAGTATTGTTAGAATCTTTTTCATTAGAATATTCCTCCTCTTCAATTCTCGCCTTTCTGGCTTGAAATGCCAGACAAGTACTTTGGATTAGTTTACCTTAGCGTAATAAGCCGCTTTTGTAAATGAATTATTTCTAATACTCTTAACTAAAATTAGGAATAATCTGTAATATTGTTTATAATACGACAATTATTGTATATATGAATTGAGAGTCGCACGCTGGTAGGTTTGTATTTCTGAATAACCAGGAATCCCGCTTGTCCTTTCAATATTTTGAAAGCCCCAGGAACAATTTTTTCACAATCACCGAGTACAATGAACAATTTCTTTGATTTCTTAGAATATGTTCATAATTCAAGTATTTATTTCTAGAAAAAACTTTCATTATATGATATATACTATTCATGTAAGAAATCCGATTCATCCAACAACATGGCAAGACAATTATGAACAGGAATTAGACAACTGCTCATAATTGCGCCGTATGAAAGAGGTGCAGATATGGGAAAATACACAAAAAATAAAAAGATTATCATCACTGCTATTCTATGTGTGCTAGTGGTGTTGATTGTAATACTGGCCGTCATATTCTTCCGACAACCAAAACAAAAATTGGTCACAGCAGGACAGAATGTTATTATTACCGTCACTGCATCCTCTGTGAGTGATATGTATGGGTACCAATTCCGAATAAACTTTGACCCGGATGAATTTGAGTATGCCGGTGGCCTTCACTCCAAAATTCAAGATATAGAGACCATCTTTGCAAATGATTTTAGCGGATACAAGCTTGTAGGCGCAACGATGCTCGGGGATTCCGCCGGTTTTACAGGTACGGATGTGATCGTTTGTGAAATGTCTTTCATAGCGCTTAAGGATGGCGACCTATCGGAAATGTCCCTATCTATGAGCAATGTGGGCGTTGTAAAATCTGATCTGGAATACATCACCGATATACCCGATTGGAGCATGAACGCAACGGTGGCACCATAAACGGTAAACTAAGGAGGAAAGTAAAAATGCGAAAAAAACCCAGAAAGATACTATCACTGGTGTTGATAATTGTTATGCTGGCATCTCTATCTGTCCAATCGTTGGCGGCGCCGATAGGTCCGGGTGAGGAAATTTTGGGGAACGAGAGTGAGATCAACCTCTCTACCGAGGCACATCTTGTCAAAGCCGGTGATTACTTTACCGCAAAAACTGCTTTCAAGGAACAGACAAGAAGCAACGCTGTGGTTCTCAACTTTAGCTTTGACGGCGATTTGTTCGAATACGCAAACTACACTCCTGCCACGGATGTGACGGTTGTGTCCACAGAACATGGTGACGGCTTTGCAAAGATCAACTTAATGGTACCGAACTATAACGCCGAAAACCTGGGTGATACCATGCTCCGCGCAAAGGAGGACGCAAAGCTTACGAATGCTACCCATATCCTCAATCTGTCCGCAGATTATGTTGTCAAGAATCAAGTAGATAGCAAAGAGATCAAGACCGCAAATACATCCACCTCCTTCACAACCCGCGGAGACGGAAGCGACGGGCCCGCGGTTCTTGGCGACACCAATGACGACGGCATCGTGGATCTCATTGACTTTTCTAACATGATTGACTGGTTCGGCTTTGATAAATCCTATCCTGATTGGGATACTCTATACACCTTCTTTGATTTAAACAACAACGGCGAGATCGATATCAACGATATCTCTTATGTTGAACAGCTGATTGAGTAAAGTAACTTTCACGATAGAAGAATATATGGGTCGGGTGGCATCCAGAAGGTGCCACCCGACCCATAAAGTGTGTGGGATACTCGCAATCCGTTTCGTTACTTGCTCGTACCTCTTATTTTTCCGCACAAAACCCTGCCTCTGACAATTCCCGCTCCCGAAACAATGCATCCACTGCCATGCCATACTCCTGCAGATTACCCGCCTTCTTAATCTTCTTCCTATACCGCTCGGAGTCCTGGAACACGTGAGACATGTAATACCAAAGCTCCTTCATCTTAAATAAGACCGGTCGTTCTCCGGACATTACGTGCCGATACTTCTGAAGCAGGCAATCATGAAATGCCCGCAAGCGCTGCTTCGTGAGCATTTCCTCGCCCCGCAGCCGCTCTGCCAGACCAGGATTCGCAATCAGTCCTCTCCCCAGCATTACCGCCTTCTGATCTGGAAAACGTGCTCTCAAGGCCTGGTAGTCCGCCAAAGTAAAAAGATCTCCGTTATAGCAAATAGGATTTTTACTGGACTCCACCGCTTCTTGATATACCTCTAGATTTGGCTGGTTTCGGTAAAAATCCGTCCGGATTCTGGGATGGATAATCAGTTCCTCTAACGGGTACTTGTTAAACAGCGGCAGGAGCACTTGAAATTCCTCGGGACTTTGTATACCAATCCTGGTCTTAATGGAGACCTTCACTTGTACCTTAGAAAAAATTTGATCCAGGCAGCGTTCCAACTCCTCTGGCCTCGCCAAAAAACCGGCTCCTCTTCCCTTGGATACCACCGTACCGGAAGGACAGCCCAGATTCAGATTGATCTCCTGGTAACCAAGTTCCGCTAAAAATCCGGCAGTCCACAGAAAATCCTCTGCCTGATTCGTCAGTACCTGTGGAATTACCCGCATTCCCTGGTTATTTTCCGGGGAAATTTCCGCCCTTTCCCGTGATTTAAGACTTCTGCTATGGGTAGGCGAAAGAAAGGGTATAAAATATTTATCCATCGGCTGGAAAAATTCATGATGTACCCTTCGGTAAATATAGCCGGTAACTCCCTCCATTGGCGCCAGATACAAGGGACCGGTTTGCTTAGAAGCAGCGTCTATCCGAAATGTCAAGAATACGCCCTCCCCTCCCACCGGTCACGGATCTGCTGAATCCACACTTGTTCTATCCGTTCATATCCTGCCCGGTTCGGGTGAACACGATCCTCCAGAAATTGTTCTGCATTCTTCTCGCTTATTTTTGTTAACTGCCCGATCGGAATCTGAGAAAATCCTTCCTGTTCCGCACTGTCACAGAGAACCTTTTGATAATCCAGCAGGGTAACTCCTGCCTTATTTTTCAGCTCGTCGGCCGAGCCCGGCTGCCGTCCGCCATTCGGCATTCCCCAGCGGTATAAAGGAGTTCCCCACAGAATAAGTGCTTCGGGATTCCTCTTTCGCAACCGACCGATTGCCTGATGAATACAGCCATAAAAGGTATCCTCTGTTTTATCCCCCAGTGCCCCCAGCGGCGTGCCCCAATACCAGTCATTGGTTCCGTGCCAGACCAGTATTAGATCCGCATCCTGAGAAGCGGCATGATCTGTTTGCTCCTGTTCCTTTAATATCTTCAGCATTCCGCCAGGCGTCTGCGGCGACAGACCACTCTCCCCAACAGAAAAATTCGCTAACATATCGGGTTCAAAAGCTTTCAGCAGCCCCGGCTCATAGCCCCCGTCTCCATGTGTACCGGTGGAAATGCTGTCTCCATAGATCAAAAGCCTCTTAATTCTCTTCATATCTTCTGCTCCTTAAATAATGTATATACACCATAAAGAACCGACTCATTCGGATGAGTGGCCACGGCAAACTCTACCTGTCCCCAAGGTGTCCAGGCATATTTCCATACCCGCGCCTGCAGTTCCGGCAGGATAACCGGGGCGCTTTGCATGATTCCCCCGCTTAGGATCACTAGTTCCGGGTCATAGGCGTGTATCAGATTAATAATTCCGGCTGCATATAGACTCATCAGGCGGTCAAATTCGCGATTGGCAAAGGCATCTCCTGCCTGGCAGGCTTCGATCAGGGCCTTCATATCGGTTCGTCCATCCCGCCCCATCCGGCTTTTGGTATAGCCGGACAGCGTAGGCAGCCGTTTTTCTATTTCACGGGAGCCTGCCAGAGACTCCAGGCATCCTCGGTTACCGCAGGTACATAAAGGTCCCCAAGGGTCTGCCACAAAATGACCTCCCATATTCCCCGCCTGGTAATGGGTTCCCCGCAGCAGGCGCCCATCCATTATAGCGGCTGTACCAATACCGGTTCCCAACGTCATCAGAGCGATGTTCCGCCATCCACTGCCGGCTCCCCAGGTGCTCTCTCCCAGCAGTGCCGCATTCGCATCATTATCCATTGCCAGTTCACAGGAAAAAGTCCGGCGGCACCATGTGGAGAAATCAAAGGACACGGCATCGGCAAATTTAGCATTTACGGAGCACAAGCGATTCCGCCGGATGTCCACAATGCCCGGCATTCCAATCCCAAGTCCCCGAATCTCACTGCCCACCGGAAGATTCGCCCGCAGTTCCTCTGCGGCCGCATTTAACGCCCGCAGAATTCCCTCCTGAGACAACGCCGGAATACTCCCCTGCCAGATCAGTTGTGCCGGGTACTCCTCTTCAAACAGCCCCAGTTTAATATTCGTGCCTCCCAGATCCATTGCCGCAATTTTACCCATACTGGTTACCTCTGCCTCACTACTGCTGTTCGGATAGTACCCTGACGAAGTTTTCTGCCGCAATCGAGAGATTCGCCTCTCCCTCTGCCAGAAGTTCTTTCATGGGTTTAACTCCACGCAGAATGGAAAATACTGCTGTAATTCCGCTTTCATAATAGGGTTCCATATCGCCGGTCAGCTTTCCGACGAAAGCCACGACCGGCTTTTGGTACTTCCGCGCCACTTTTGCCACACTAATCGGCACTTTGCCGCCCAGGCTCTGGACATCCATAGCGCCTTCACCGGTAATCACATAATCCGCCTGACGGATTTTCTCCTCCAGCTTCAATTCCCGCATAACGTATTCAGAGCCGCTGACGAACTCTGCCTGGCATACCGCCAGAAGTCCGTAGCCCAGTCCGCCGGCAGCACCGGTACCGCTTCGGCCTGAAAGTTCTAGCCCTGCTTCATGGTCAATTAAGCCGGCATAATGCTCCATCGCCGCCTCCAGCATCGGAAGGGTCCGGTCAGTGGCTCCCTTCTGAGGGCCAAAGATATAGGTGGCTCCCTGCTCTCCCAGCAGGCAGTTACTAACGTCACAGAGCACGGTTACCCGTACCGGCGCCAGCAGCTTCCGGGGAAGTGACAGATCCAAATGAGCCAAATGTCTAAGCCCTTCTCCGCCCCTTCCCACTGTCCGGCCGGCTTCATCCAGCAGCTTTGCGCCCAGCGCTTCCAGCATGCCGGCTCCGCCGTCATTGGTCACAGAACCGCCCAGGGTCAGTACAATCTCCCGGCAGCCTTTATCCAGGGCGATGCGCATTAGTTCTCCTATCCCATAGGTAGTGGCCCGCAGCGGGTCCCGCCTGTCCGGCGCTACCAGCATAATGCCGCAGGTTCTGGCCATCTCGATTACCGCAGTCTTCCGCTCGCGGAGCCAGACGAAGTCCGTATCCACCGGCTCTCCCATAGGACCGGTCGCCCGACAGCTGATTTTTTCACCGTTCCAGCTATACATCAGACAATCCGCCGTTCCTTCTCCGCCATCCGCCATGGGCACAATTTCACAGACCGCTTCCGGCAGTACCCGCCGGATTCCAGTTTCAATAGCTTTTGCGGCAGAGAGAGCACTCATGCTTTCTTTAAATGAATCTGGCGCAATCACAAATTTCATGCCAGGCCTCCTGTTCTGTTTGTATCCAATAATACCCATACGGGGGGACTGTAACGACCGCTCCCGCTTTCTGAGCGCTAAACAGTTCATTTCCGCAGCAGCCGGTGTTAACGGTTACCGGATCTCCCGATACGTTGATCAATACCAGAACTGCCTCCTCCTGCCCTCTTCGGAGAGCGAACAACCGTTCATCCAGGAAAAGAACCTCCTGCGGGCTGGCAGGATCAAAGGCCTTCTGCTCCCTGCGGATCCGAATCATCTCCTGGTAGCCCTTCAGTACTCTGGCACGCAGGGATCTCTCATCCTCCAATTCTGCATCCAACACTTCTGCATCCAGCTTCTCCCGGTTAATTCTCCGCTTAATTCCGGATTCCTCATAATCCCGGTAACAGTTCCTTGATCCCAGCAGGCTGTGGTAATAGATCGCCGGCATTCCCACCACGGACAGCAGCACACACTGGGAACTTAAAAATTTCCGGACCATCACATCCGGATCGGCTTCATTGCCCGCCACCGCATCCAGATAGTTAATATTCAACTCATAGGGCATCTCGGATCCGTCGGGTAATGACCGGTATCCGATCTGGCCGCCACGCTCCAGAACTGCCTGCACCATCTGATCTCTCTGCTCTTTCGCAAGAAGATCCTCCACCGGACGCATCCCAATACCATCATGGGATGCCAGGAAGTTAAAATAAGTGGTCTTCTCTGTGGTAGGTTCCAGGGAAGCGGCCCATTCCGAAAGCTGCTTCGCACTGCCGGAGATATAAGAGTACAGCGTCAAGGGCGGCAATGGGAACTGGTAAACCAGTCCGGCCTCATCGTACCCATTGCCAAAGTAAGCGATGTTGTCCTGATGCGGCACATTGGTCTCGGTAATCACCGTGCAACCGGGGAAGCAGCTCTCCAGCACCTGCCGCATCACCTTTACCAGCTCATGAGTCTGCGTCAGATGCATACAAGTGGTGCCCTCTTCCTTCCAGGCAAAACCAATTGCATCAAACCGGATAAACCGGGCGCCACGGGAAGCATACAGCAGCAGAACATCCAGTACCTCCAGCAGGACATCCGGATTCTTATAGTTCAGATCTACCTGATCCCCGCTAAAGGTCGTCCAGATATACTTACTCCCGGAAGCCGTTTCAAATTTCGTCAGCAGCGGCAGGGTTCTGGGCCGCGTCACCATGCTGTAATCCTTCTCCGGATCCGCCGCAATGAAGAAATCCCGGTACCGTGGATCCTCACGCAGGAATCCTTCAAAATAGCGGCTGGACTTGGAGACATGGTTTACCACTGCGTCAAACATCAGGTCGTAATGCTCCTTCAGCTCTCCAATTTGTTCCCAATCCCCCAGATCCGGATGAATCTCACGAAAATCCGTGACCGAAAACCCATCATCCGAAGTATATGGAAACATCGGAAGGAGGTGAACAGCCGAAATGCTGTTCTGCAGCCTGCTGTCCAAAAACTCCTTGAGCACACGCAGAGAAGGTTCCCCTTTCCTGCGAATTCCATCTCCATAGGTGATCATCAATACATCCTTATAGCTGACCCATGGATAACTGCAGGTTCCGCTATCCTTCCAGTCATGTATCAACTGCTCCGTCCGCATCCATACGGCTTCATATTCCTCCGGGTACAGGAACTGCAGCCGTTCCTTTATACTTTTCATTACATTCGCTCCATCTGATTAGTAAAGTTCGAATCTCTCTGGGTTCCAGAACCACCGATATCTGTCTTCCGCCGAAAGCGGCCGGCCCGGCTTCCTCCTCTAGCAGATTGCCTATATGACAAGATTGGATATCTCGGGCTGTCTGCAGTACGGTTTTCGAAACACGATCCGTACGGTTATAGATCCGCAATGCGATCCCTTTCCCAAACTCCCACTTCTTCAAGGCACTGAAGCCGATCTCCTCCGAATCAAACCGCACCAGACCTTCGACAAGAAAGTCCTCCAGTTCCATATCGGCAGTTCCGTCTGCTCCCCGCAAAGGATACAAATACTGCTCTGCCTCCCGGTACACATCTTTCTGATTCAGAACTATTGCATAGTCGAAGGTCAGACGCCCGAGCTCCTTCGCCCCCTCTGCTTCCACAATCGGTGTGGTGCTTTCCTGACCGTCCTGCCAGGAGACCGGCAGACCGTGGAACATATAGCTGACACTGCGGAACAGGGTCAGATACAGATCCTGCCCTTTGCGGGCCGGCTTTGTATGGTATTCATACAACCCGCCGGCGATCAGATGCAGGCTCTCTTCCCCTCCCCGCACTCCGGCATATTTCTGCAGCGGCTGGGTAAAAGACTGGGTCGATTTCAAAGCCGGATCGAAAGGGTGAATCTTCGTCTTTCTCTCCACCTCATCGAAACTCACATAGGAATAGCTTCCCTCGTCTGCAAAAAGCGCAGGAAACCTGGCATATACAATATGGTCGGAAGCCTGATTTTCGGCTTCCACATGAAACGCAATCCGGCGGGATCCTTTATACAGGGTAATTTCCGTCTCAATTTCACAGGGAACCTCTTCCCGTCTGCGGGTAGCAAAATCCTCATTCATCTTCTCCGGTACCCACAATACCGCCTTCAAATGCAGCGTGGAAGCCAGTTCCGAACAATTCCGGACAGCTACCTTCTTCAATCTGGCAAAGGTATGCAGGTCATTCAAAGGCGTTACCTGCTGATACTCATCTCCCACATCACCGCGGCTTATAAACTGATTCAGTCCCCTATACCACTGCCTGCGTTCTTTATCCAGCACATCAATACTGCCATCCTCATTCACATGGATGCAGTAATATTCATTCTCAATTTCCGGTATCGAATTCTGACTCCGGATCCACTGCTCGGTACGGCGTACCTCCAATAACGCCGAGGCCCTGACACGCAGCCGCTTTATACCCATTCCCGGAATCCATTTTGCCATAAAACGAATCCGAAAACAAGTACGGAAAATTTTTTCCTTACTGTTATAAGGAAATTCTCTGGTGATAATATCCGGATACACGGCGATTCTCTCATAGGCCACCGGTGTCCCATCTTCCTCTGTCAATTCCAGATCACGCCAGGCACCGGGAGCGCCTTCCACATGAATGGTCTGTTCCGTGACTCCGTTCCATTCCCATGGATGCGGATTAAACAGCAGCAGGGTCTGCTCCGGCTGTGCGGTGCTGTGCCCCATTCCTCCCAGCTTCTCTAACGCCAGGCTGCTGACTCGATCCGAAATCTGCAAGCTATGGCGGATATAGGTGGTGATATCTTCCATAACCGCATCCACCGAGCAGCCGCTGATTCCGTCATGCCCCATGGCCGTCAGCTGCTTCTTCCAGGCCTTGTTCAGGAAGCCCTCCGGGTAAGCAATCCGCCCGGTACAGTCCATCAGCACCGACAAGGGTTCTGCATACCGTTCCAGCTCGGCAAAGGCCTTCCAGGATAACCGCTTCAATTGGCTGCGGCACGAGAGTACCGCATTAGGATCCGGACCATATCGGAAATCCCTCAATTCCCCGTGGATCACCGGCAGCATTGCCTCCTGCGCGGCTTCCCTGGCCAGATCTCCATAATCGGCAAAGGAGCCTCCCCGAATCTCCATCTCAGAAAACGCTTCCTGTACTTCCCGGAGCATAGCAGTAAAATCCGGATCCTGATAGAGATGGTCCGAGCCGTTAATCAAAAGGTAGGTATCCAGCCGGCTGTGCTTTCCCAGGGTCTCCAGAGCAGAACAAAAATGCTCCTTCACACTCTTCCCCAGTTTTCCCCAGCTTTTCAGGCTCCAGTAGCCCAGGAGCAGATACTCCCCCTGCACCCGCGAGCCGTCGGGTCCCTCCCAGTAAAATTCCTTGGCACCAGGGCTGTCAATATTGGTCCCCCGAAAAAAAAATACATTGTCAATGCCTGTCTTTCTAAGAATCTGAGGCAGCTGGGAAATGTGTCCAAAGTTATCCGGCACGTAGCCAGCCGACAGGCGGCCTCCGATGTTCCGGCAGATTCGGGCGCCGGTGAGGAAATTCCGGATCAGGCCTTCGCCTCCCGAAAGGAACTCATCCGGCAGGTTATAGAGGGGGCCAAACAGCAGCCTCCCCTCCCTGACCAGCCGTTCGATCCGCTGACGGTTCTCCGGGTAAATCTCCAGATAGTCCTCCAGGACGATGCTTTGCCCGTCAAAGCTGTAGCATAGGAAGGTGGTGTCCTGTTCCAGCAGATCTAATAATTGGTTAAACAGATCGCAAAGGCGAATCTGAAAATCCTGAAATGTGCGGTACCACTCCCGATCCCAATGAGTAGAAGCGGCAACAATCACTTTTTTCATAACGTACTCCCCATATTTGTGTTGGCAAACAGAATCCTTACTTCACGCGGACTCCCGTATCACAGTCAAAGAACATAACGCGCTCTTCCTTCACGTTTATGGAAATTCTGGTACCGGCCTGGATATCCATATAGCGGGAGGTATGGATCTTGATTTCATTTCCTCCCATATCCAGAATCAGGATGGAGTGGGAACCCTGAGGCTCCACAAAATGGATCTCCACGTCTGCCAGGTAACCCTCGGTCCGCGCCATCTCCGGTGAGATGCTAATGAACTCCGGGCGAACACCCATTTCGACCTTTTGGCCCAGATAAGGCGTCAGTGCACTCACCAGAGATTTCGGTACCTGATAGCGGAAAAATTCATTCATTGCTCTTAGCCCGCCGCCGTCTCGCTCAATCGTGGTCATGAAGAAGTTCGTCGGCGGTGTTCCGATAAACTCCGCGACAAAGCGGGTAGCCGAATCCTGATACACTTCCATCGGTGTGCCAATCTGCTCGATCTTACCTTTGTACATAATAACGATCCGGTCTGCCAGGCTCATCGCCTCTGCCTGGTCATGGGTTACGAAAATGCTGGTAGCTCCCAGCTTGTTATGGATGTTCTTCAATTCCGTACGCATGGATACACGCAGTTTGGCATCCAGGTTTGAAAGTGGTTCATCCATCAGGAAAATTTTCGGCTCCACCACGATGGCCCGGGATACGGCCACACGCTGACGCTGTCCGCCGGACATCTGCGCCGGATAACGTTTTAACAGACCCTGGATATCTGTGGCAGCCGCCGCTGCCTCTACCCGCTTCTTAGTCTCTTCCTTCGAAACCTTCTGCAGTTTCAGCGGGTAAGCAATGTTATCAAATACTGTCATATGGGGCCAGATGGCATAGCTCTGGAAAATCATAGATACGCCACGGTCCTTCGGCTTCTTATCCAAAATGCTCTGACCCTCAATCATAATATCGCCGCCGGTCACCTCTTCCAAACCGGAAATCATACGGATTGTCGTAGTCTTACCGCATCCGGAAGGCCCCAGGAATACGATAAACTCTCCCTTATTAATCAGCAGATTCATATCATTTACAATCAGCGGTCCACTACTCGTATAGCGCTTCTGCAATTCTTTGATCTCTAAATAACTCATCGCTGCTCCTCCTATAACTCAACGCCGCCCCACATCTGGCCGATGTATTTGCGGATAATAAAGGTAAATACCAATGCGGGAAGAATCAGTACGATACTGCCGGCCGCCGCATACTGGATGCCGCTGGAAGTGGTACCGATCGCCTTATAGACCACCAGCGCCAGCGTCTGATTCTCATTCGTCAAAATCAAGGCAGAAATTGTGTCATTCCACGCCGTCAGGAATGAATACATAGAGCTGGCTGCCAGGGCAGGGAAGGCCAGCGGAAGCGTGACCCGCATAAATGTCTGGAATCTGCCTGCGCCAAATACCATGGACGCTTCCTCCAGTTCCTGGTTAATTCCGATAAAGATACTATTGGTAATCCAGGCAGTCAGCGCAATATTCGGCACCGAATACAAGAGCGCAAGCCCTAACAGGGTATCATACAATCCCATCTTGATCAGCATAACCGCCATGGGAATACTGATGCCCACTACCGGGAACATCCGCACAATCAGCATGGCCACGTTGAACTGCGATTTTCCCTTAAAGCTAAACCGGGCCATGGCGTAGCCTGCCAGGCTGCCGATGCTAAGAGAGATCAGAATTGTCAGCAGCGATACAATAATACTGTTCTTGAGTGCTGAAGCTGCATTTGGCACGATATTGAAAAACTGCTTAAAGTTATAGAAAACGTCTTTTTTGTAAGTAAACTCCTGCGGCCCCTCTGTCTGCGTACGGGCAAAGTCCTCCAACAGCTGTTCGCCGCTGACCGTTACGGAGTACTGTCTGCGGAAATGCTTCTCCAGCTTATCGGCTTTACCGGTGGTAATGATGGATTCATACCCCTCGCCGCTGTCGTAGAAGATTTCATACTGCCCGTCATCCGCGGCTTCTACCAATACCGTCACATTGAAGGACGGGAACAGATTCTTCGGAAATTCCGACATCTCTGTCGCATTGGAGAAGGCTACTGTTGAGAAGAACAATAGCGGAACCACTACGAGGAGCATCATTCCTGCAAGGAAAATGCTGACGACCGTTTTCTGTACAATACTCAACCGATCCATCATGTCTTCTCACCTCCCCGCTTATCTCCCTGGCGGGATACCCGCAGATAAAGTACCGTAGCAAGCAATACCACTACCGTGGTCAGGAAGGAGTACGTAAATGCCAGCTTGGAGCTGGTATCCACTCCGGGAACCACATCCACATAGAAGGCCACGCGCTCTACCAGGAACGGCACCTTGCTGTAACCCATTACCATTACCGCGATTGCCCAGACCTGAATGGCCGCAATCAAGCGCATAATGATCGAAGTGGTGATGGATGGTTTCAATATCGGAAGGGTAATGTCTTTAAATATCTGCCACTTATTAGCGCCAAAGGTATATGCCGCTTCCTTCAGCTCCCGCTGCATACCCTGCAGACCTGCCACCAGAATGATCATTACGGAAGGAGTTACCGTCCAGGTATCAATCATGATAATCATCAGAACTGCGTTAAAGCCGGAGGCATCCATAAAGACAAGGGGACTTTCAATAAGATTCAGATTCATCAAGATCGTATTGATCCAGCCATCACGGACCAGACCTGTTTTCCAGAGAATTGCCGTAGCAGTCGGGGTAATCGCCATCGGAATCATAGCGACAAACATCATAAGTTTGGCCCCCTTGAATTTGCGGGACAACAGTACCGCCAATACCAGAGCAATCAGGTATTGCAGAATTACAGAGACTACGGCAAAAGCGGCCGTGTTAAACACCGCCTCTCCGAACAGGTCGGATTCCGCCATTAATTCAAAATTTCCCGTTAGGGTAAAGTTGCCGTTTAAGTCGGTAAAAACCTCCTTGACGCCGGAGAGCACCGGCCATAACCAGAAGACTGCATAGTACACAAACACCGGTGCCAGCAGCAGAAAAGGAATATATTTTTTGAAGGAGGATTTACGCGGAGTTACTTCGGCAGAAACAATATTTCCTGGTGCTTTGCTCATGGAAAGCCCTCCATTGATTATTTGAGGGTGTCGCATTGCAACACCCTCAAAGATTCAAACATTCGGTTTGTTATGTGATACAGGGTTATTCGGCCAGTTTTAAAGCTTCCAGGTCGGTCTGAATGCCTGCCAGATAGTCATCGGTTGGTACTTCCTTGGTATCCAGCACTTCATTAAAGACCTTACCGTACAGCAGCTTAACTGCATTCCAGTCGGAATACTCCGTGGAAGGAACGCCACTGATGGTCGTATCCGCCAGCATTTCCAGACCAGCACGCATAACAGCATCTTCCGAATCCAGCTGATCCATAACCTCGGCAATCGGGCTCAGCGCGCCGCCGTAGTTGGAGCAGAAGTCATAGTTTACTTCCGGACGCGCAATATACTCGATGAACTTCTCTGCCAAGTCCTGGTTAGGAGCGCCCTTTTGAATACCATAGCACCATGCGCCGGAGGTGGAGCCTGCGCCTTCGCTTCCCTTCGGAGCCGCGCCGATTACATAGCTGTTCGGAGCTGCATTGTAGCTGGTTCCGGCCGGAGCCATATGAGAAAATGCCAGCCATACATCACCGCTGTTCAGAGGTTCGGTTACCGCCGTATACTGATCCTGCTCCGCATAGAATGCATTGCCTTCGGCCATCTGAGCGATCAGTCCTAACGCAGACTTAAAGCCCTCAGAAGTGAATTCCGGGAATCCGCCGCCATAAGCCAGGGACATACCGGCCATCGGGTACAGCAGCTGAGAACCTTCCATGCTGGCAGGCATCATCGTCTTACCTTCGCCTTCGCCCTCTGCAATGTTAACCGCCCACTGTGCGTACTGTTCCCAGGTAATGCCTGCTACCACATCGTCCTCTGTCAGACCCTCCGGCAGATAATCCAGAGCCTTTTTGTTGGCAATGGTGATATACACGTCGAAGGAGTTCGGAACAAAGTATCTGGCAGTGCCATCATTCGTGATGGCATCATACATGTCCGTATAGGTGGATCCGGTAGCATCCACAATTGCAGAAATGTCTTCCATCCAGCCGCCGTTTACATAGGGAGCCATGTTCGCTGTGTCAACATACAGAATATCGGATACGATATTGCCGGTATCCTGCTCGGACTGAATCTTCTTAATCGCGTCTGCCTGGGATACAAAGTCAACCGTTACTTTTACACCATATTCTTCTTCAAATGCCTTGAAATACTCGTTCACCAGATATTCTTTCTCATGAACTTCAGGGGTACCGCTGTAAGTAAGCTTCAGCTCTGTGGAAGCCGGGGTCGTCTCCGCAGCCGTAGTGTCGGCAGCCGTCGTCTCCGCAGCAGTTGTAGCCGCTGTAGTGGCAGCCGCCGTAGTCTCATTGTTACTGGAACCACAACCAGCCAGAGCAGCTACCATACTGAGTGACATCATCGCAGCAATCAATTTTTTTTTCATCATAATCTCCTTTTCCTTTTATGGTTGAACGCTTTGTTAATGATCCCAGTGTAACATTTTCCTGCTTTGGATTCAATGTTTCAACGCCTAACATCTAATTCGCCGATTGGTCATTTGCACAAAACATGAGACAATCTTTGGTTTTTCTACTTCTTCTTTTGCAAAATCGCGGATAAATACAGCAGCATCAGATCTCTGGCGCGCCGTGGATTATAGCCGGTGATCTCTTCAATTTTACCCAAGCGATAGTTTAGGGTGTTCCGATGGATATACAGCTGCTCGCAAATCTCCGGAATACTGTTTGTGTGTATGACATACGCGAAGATTGTCTCCGATAGAGTACCATCGCTGTCACCGGCGGACAGACACCTCATAATTTCTTCTAATTCCCGGTTAACCTCCAGTTTGTTAAGCAGGCACTCCAGAGAAAGCTCTTTAAAGTGCACTATTTTTCGGCGAATCCCCAGTGTTCTGGCCATGTCATAGGCCTCTCTGGCACTGAGACAGGTTCTCCGGGCATCCGTACTGGACTCACCGATATAGCAGCCTACCAGATCCTGGCTCATGGCCAATACCTTCTCCAGGCGCCGCTCCAGTCCCTTATCACTTTGAAAGAGCACCGTCATTTCTTCCATTCCCTGGCGGATAATATATTCATCCTCCTCCAGAAAGCGCTTCAGATTATCCATAACACTGTAGCGGATACGTTTACTGGTGATAATGACTGCCGTCCGCGGCAGATTAACATCAATGCCAAAGTACTGCGCCTGCTCCAGGAACTTACCGCCGTACTGATCCCGGCTGCGCTGGCTCCATTCGTACAGAACATCCTTCAGCCGGCTTTCCTTAATGGCAGACATGTCATTATAAATCTGGTTCTCGATCATCAAGCGGGCCGTGGACACTACAATCTGTCCGATCGGCATAACCTTGTCCACTTCGCCGCTGATACCGATCACTCCCACCAGTTCCTGGTTATAGTCGATCGGCAGATTAATCCCACGGCGCTCCGTAGCCGTATCCTCGTACACCACATAAGGCCGGCGCATTTCCAGCGCCTTCAAAGCCCCCCTGTGGGTGTCACCAATCCGAGCCTTATCGCCGCTGGCAATGATAATGCCGTCATTGTTCATAATATTGATATTGTAGGGGATACTCTGCATAATATTATCCGCAATCATCTGTGCCGTCACATCGGTTAAAAAATAGGTGTACATGGGAACCCCCTTTGTTTTTTCTTGTTATTTAAGCAGGCTTCGGTATTCCGAATCCGGCAGGTGGGAGGTGTCTGCCAGCAGCAGATCCGCCTGGGTCAAATGCTCTGGACTCCCAATCCCAATTGTCTTCATGCCGCCGGCTTTTGCCGCTTTGAGACCTGCCTGGGAGTCCTCTATCACAATGCAGCCAGAGGCCGGAAGCTCCAGCAGCCGGGCCGCTGTCAGGAAAACTTCCGGATCTGGTTTTGCTTTCTGCACCATCTGCCCGTCTACCACCGCATCAAAATATGGTGTCAGTCCCAGCCGTTCCAGAATGATCCCGCCGCTTTTACTGGCGGAGCCAAGCGCAATTCGATAGTCTTCCTGCTTCAGCTGCCGCAGAAATAAGGATATCCCCGGCAAGATATCCGCTTCCGTCAACGTCGCCGCCAGCTCCACATAACGGTGGTTCTTACGGTCAGCCAAGGCCTCCTTTTCCACCTGGCTCATGCCGGTAAACCCGCCCAGTTCCAGGATGATCTCCAAGGAAGCCATCCGGCTGACGCCTTTTAGCCGCTCATTTTGCTCCTGGTCAAAGGAAAAGCCTAGTTCCTCCGCCAGCTCCTTCCATGCCAGATAGTGGTATGTGGCCGTATCGACAATCACACCGTCCAGATCAAAAATAACGCCTTTCATTCGACCGTACTCCTTCTCTATTTCCATGGGACAATTTCTGCCCCTTCTTGTGTAATCTTCGCCTGCATCCGCTCACCCCGGTACCAAAGGGAGAACTCCATCCGCTTCCAATGAGCCGGTAAATGAGGCTTCACGTTCAGGCCTTCTTCCCCCCGGTACAGTCCCGCAAAACCCTGCACCAGGCAACTCCAGATCCCACCCAGAGAAGCCGCGTGAACGCCGTCGGCGGAATCCTTGGATTTCTCATTTAGATCGATCTCTCTCGCCTTCTCATAGAACTGACCGGCCGGCGCCTGGTCCCCTGCCCTGGCACAAGCCACGGCATGAGCACAGTAGCTGAGTGAGGAGTCATGGATGGTCCGCGCTTCATAAAAGCGAACGTTTTTCCGAATGATTTCTGCAGGGAACAGCTCCGGTAAAAGATTCATCAGCATCACCACATCTGCTTGCTTTAACACCTGGTGACCGACGACCTCTTCCCGGCTGTAATCCAGCAGGACCGCCTGCTTCCGGTCGGACTCTTGGTACTTCCGGATATTGGGGAGCAGCGGCTTTGACAGGAAGCTGTCGTCCTGTGGGACAATTCCATCTGCGCCGGCCGGCGGCAGATAGAGCTTCGTCAGAAAATGCCGCCATCTGGGTTTCCGGCAGCTCCACTGGTAGTGTTCCGCCAGCCGCCTGTAAATGGCAGGCTTTTCCGTCTGCAGCCGTTCCAAAGCTTCATAGGCCAGACGGACATTCCGGCCTGCCATATAGTTGGTATAGGCATTATTATTCACATGTTCCGTATACTCATCCGGGCCGATTACATCCCGGATCTCATAGCGGTCTTGCTCCGGGACGAAGACTGCGCGAGAGACCCAGAACATGGCGGTCTCGATCAACATTTCATAGCCGCACCGCTCCATGAATTCTTCATCACCGGTTACCTGATAATACTCCCACAGACCATAAATAATATCCGCCGTCACATGATGCTCCTTGATGCCGGACCAGACCTTCTCCGCCTTACCGGTGTGGATGTTAAGAGCGGCATACAGAGGGGTTTCCTCTGCTCCCGACCTGGCCGCTTCCCAGGGATACATGGCTCCTTCGCAGCCGTAGTCCCGGGCTTTCTTCCTGGCGCCGGCCAGGCCATGCCACCGGTATTCCAGCAGGCCTCTGCTCATCTCCGGGAAGGTATAGGTCAGAAATGGCAGGATAAAAATCTCCGTATCCCAAAAAGAGTGTCCCATGTAACCCTCTCCGGTCAAGCCTTTCGAACCAATGCCAACCTGATTGGTATGTGCCGGCGTCATACCCATGAGGTGGTACTGAGCAAAAGCCAGGCATGCCTCCTCTTCCGGAGTGGCCCCTTCCATCCGGATCCGCATCCGCTCCCAAAGCTGCCCCCATGCCTGCCGATGTTCCCTGAGTGCGCCTTCGTAGCCCTTTTCCAATAATCCCTGTAAAGAAACTGTCATCCGCTTCCATTCGGAATCCCGCTCTCCTTCGGGTGATTCGCTATCCTGGTCCTCTATCCAGCTGCCTCTGGTCAGAGAGAGCGTCTGTCCGGCCTTTAAATGGTATCGATAACACCCATAAACACTACGCCGCTTCAAAAAAAACACTGGTTCCGGATCCGTCCGCTTCTCCTGGCAGGCTGTCATAACCGTTAGCTGTAACCCATCATCGCATACACACCGGCTGCCCATATACCGCTTCTCAAACACCCGGGCCTCTACCTGATCAAAATGGGACACCCCACTATTCGTAATCTGCCCGTTAATGCCAGCCGTCACCTGAAGGCATCCGCCTGCTTCTGCCATGAATTCGATTTTTTGCATGATACCATGCCGTACATGCCGTGACGCAAAGCGTTTGGTCACCAGCCGGAAACGGCGTCCGGACGGTGTCTCACCAGACAACTCGCTAACCAATTCTCCTGTCTGCAGGGAAAAGCGCCTTCGCAGCTGCCGGTGAAAACAGGACTCCAGAGAGATCTTCTCTCCCTCCAAAGTCAACTGCAGCTCTGCCACATCCGGACAATTCACCAGCTCCGTCACCTCATGACGGCCGGCCCGGTGATAAAAACCTGCCGCAAACATGCCGCGGGATGCCCCCAAATAGGGAAGCTCGTGGCACCCTCGCACCCCCAGGTACCCATTGCACTGGGAAAACACTGTCTCCGTCTTCGCCGTAAACCGGGGATCACACGGCTCCTCTACCAGCCAGATTTCCTCTTTTTCTTTCTCTATTTGATATGCCAGCATATATTTACTCCCAAATGACCGGGCGGCCGGTCTCCGCGGATTCATACAAAGCACAGAGTACCTTCTGCAGATAGACCGCCTCTTCCGGTTTTACCACGACCGTGGTTTCTCCACGGCAGGCCGCTACAAAGTTCTCCAGTTCCTTCTTATGCAGGTCGGCATCTTCCTGGAAGGGATACGCTGTATTCGTCGGCTGTTCCCCTTCTGTGCCAAAGAATTCCAGCGGAAATAATGCCGCCCCCTGGCGGTCGCCAAACAATTCCACCTGGCGGATATCCTTCTCCCGCATGTGCAATGCAAAAGCCGTCTCCAGATTCAGGCTGGCACCGTTCCTGAAACGGATAAAACCAAACAGGGAGTCCTCCACAGAGAAACGGCTGCCGTCCCAGCTTCCCATCAGCCCGCTGCCTCCTTGACGCCCAATCTTATCATGGGCTGCCGCGCTGACATAGGATATCTTCGGATAATTCATCAGATACAGTGCCAGATCCAGCATGTGGGCGCCAAGGTCGATCAACGGCCCGCCTCCTTGCATGGATTTGTCCGTAAAATTCCCCCAGCCGGGAATTCCCCGGCGGCGGATCCACTGTACCTTTGCCGCATACAGCTCGCCCATACTGCCATTTTCAATCCGTTCCTTGACGATGAAAATATTACGGCCATGGCGGAAGTGAAAACCAAAGGTCAGAATCCGCCCCATACGGGCCGCCGTTTCTTCCATTTGCAGCACTTCTTCCACGGTAATCGCGGGAGGCTTTTCACACATCACGTGGCAGCCGTGCTCCAGAGCGTCACAGGTCAGACGGCAGTGAAACCGGTTCGGCACACAAACACTCACCAGGTCCGGCTGCTCCTTCTGCAGCATTTCCAGATGGTCATCATAGAAATGAGGAATGCCAAACTGATCCGCCGTCATTCTGGCCGTTTCCGGACTCGCGCTACAGATGGCGGCCACCTCAATTCCTTCCATGGATTGATAGTTCGGAATATGAGACACACGGGCAACCTGCCCGGCCCCGATTAAAGCAACTCGTAACGGTTTCATATGCTCTCCTTACGCTCCGCTAAAGAACTGTTTCATATACGTTACGGAATCCTGATAAGCCTTCCGCGGATCCTCACCCCGGATGCGGCCTTCGTTTACCACATCACCGGTATACCCGATCTCCTTCAGTGCCGCCATATGTCTCTTAAAGTCAATTCTGCCGCTGCCTGGCTGATAACGGTGATTCTCTGCAATGTGGATATGGCCATAATAGGGCGCGTACCTGCGCAAAGATTCGGAAATGTCATCCTCCTCGATAGACATATGATAAAAGTCTCCCGTGATTTTCACCCGCTCAAAACCACCCGCTTCAATAATATCCACCGCATCCTGAATCGTATTCAGCATATGATCCTGATACCGGTTCAGCGGCTCCAGGTAAAGCCAGACACCGCATTCCCCGGCCACCGGATCCAGCTCCTTAAGAGATGCCAGAATAGCCTGCACATCCCCTTCATGACTACGGGGCGAAATCATCGGCGGCAGGCGAAAGGTAAACATCCCCCAGGCAGCCGGTATTACGACGCCGGTACCGCCGACCTCCTGCAATGCCCGGAGAATTTCTTTCAAATCCGCCACACCGTTAGTCCGCCGCTCTTCAATAAAATCCCCGATCCAGCCCCGGTATCCTCCGCAGGCGGTGCTTACCGGTAAACCGGTGACAGCAACCGCCTTCTTCACTTCTTCGGCCTGCTCCACCAGCACTTTTCCATCGATTTCAAAGCACTCAAATCCCATGCCCTTCACAAAGGCAAATTTCTCCGTAAGCTCCTTCGGAAAAAAATCCTTATCCTGTGTTCCTAACCGCATTCCGTACCTCCTAAAATTCCACCCCCAGCTTAATGCTGTTCTGAGGCTCCCGGTCCACATAACGGCAGAAGCCCTCCGCGCTGTCCGCAAAGGTCACAATTGGATCAATAATCTCTTCACAGTCCAGATAGCCACTCATCAGCAAGTCCCAGCACACATCTTCAATCCGCTTACGGGACCAGCGGGGGTATTCCGGATTAGGCTCACTGCAGGCACGGGAAAAGACCATCCTGCCATAGTTGTAATGCGCTTCCTGTCCCAGCCAGAGACCGGCCGGAAAGGGTTTTGCAAAAGCTACGTAAGCAATGGTGCCGCCATAAGCCAGTCCCTTCAGCGCCGACTGCAGTGCCTGCATATTACCGCTGGTCTCGATGATCGCATCGGCTCCCATTTTTCCGGTCAGCTTCTTAATCTCCAGACCTGCGTCACAGCTCATGGAATCCAGACCCGCATCCGCTCCATGGCGGACGGCGATCTCTCTGCGCCTTTCGATCGGATCAATCGATATGACCGTGCGGGCACCGGACTTCTTCGCCAACTGCACCGCAATCTGACCAATGGCTCCCAAGCCGATGACCACCACATGGTCGCCGGTCCGCACGTTGGCATCCCGGATGGCCGCCAGCGCGAACTGGGCCGGATCATAGCAGACCGCATTCCGCGCAGAGGCCTCTCCGGTCATCTTTCGCAGCTTGTAATTGTTTACTGCCTTTACGATCTGAGTCTCCCGGATGGGGCCATAGGAGCAAACCCGGTCCCCTGTCTCATACGCCGTAACGGCAGCGCCTTTTTCCACAATCGTGCCTACGAACATATTACCCAGGGGAAGATCTCCAAATTCAATTCCTCGGGGTTCTTCCGGATCGCGTTCCCGAAAGATTTTCCACTCGTCATCAAACTTTCCATCGATAAAGGGAGTCGTACCTCTAAAATCCGCCAGCTCCGTTCCGTGCTTGGGCGAGGCAAATTCGACTTTTACCTTAACCTCGTCCGGCTGAATCGGCCGATCCTCATACTCCTTCAATTCTGCTGTCCGGGGCGCTGTCGCCACTAATTTTTTCATTCGGTTACCTCCTGATTTGGTATCATTTGATAGAATCTCTCTCTATTAACACAGAGGGATAAAATACATTCCCCGGAATCGGTTCATCCTTTTGTTGGGCGGAAAGCCGCTCTGCCACCGCTCTGGCCAGGCAGCTAAAATCCTGCCGAAAGGCTGTTAACGGCGGGCATAAAACACTTCCAATCGGCAAATCAGAAAATCCCAGAACACCGACCTGTCCGGGAATCTCCAGTCCTTCTTCCCGAATCGCCCGGTAAACAGCGGCGGCCCGCTCGTCTCCCGGTACGAAGAAGCAGTCCGGCGGTCTCGCAGAAAGCATCTGGCAGGCCTGCCGGTATGCGTCGTCCGGAGTCTTGGCCGGGCTGCTAATAACACCCTCAGCTTCCTGGCCCTCCAAAGCGTCCATAAACCCCCGGATACACAGGTTCGCGGAGAGTACCTCTGCCGCCTCCGGAATCAGACAGATTCTGCGGCACCCCCGGGAAGCCAGATACCGCCCTCCCTGATACCCCAGCTGATAGTGATCCAGGCTCACGGCATGCAGACCCGGATCCTCCGTCTGTCCCAGGATCACATAGGGAAGCTGGTTTTTCTGCAGGTACTCCAGGCGGCTGTCCTCCGCATAGTACTCCATCAGAATCGCCCCGTCCGCAATACCGCTTGCCAGCAGGTTAAAGCCATCGGTTTCATCATTTTGAAAGCCCTGACTATCCGAAGGAGCCACGATCAGCCGCAGGCCGATATCCCTGGTGTATTGGAACAAAGCCCGGAGCATCTGATTCCGCCAGGCGTTCAGGTATTCCTCCTGATGACGGTCCAAAAAAACCACCACGATATTCGTCTGGCTTTGCTTCAGTCCCCTGGCCAGCAAATTCACCCGGTAGCCCAAGCTCTCCATCGCCTGTTCCACCCGCTGCCTGGTACTCTCCGAAACCGCCTCCGAATGATTGATCACCCGCGAAACCGTCTTCAGTGAAACACCACACTGCTCGGCAATTTCCTGCATCGTTGCTTTTCCCATACAGCCCTCCTTCCTGTCCTTTTATAATGTCTTACGTTGTCATTATAGAGGCTCAGAGGCTCCTCTGTCAATTCCCTCTTCTTTTTTTTGTGAATATGCACAACGCTTCTATTCTTTTTTGTCCGGATGACAAGACGTTCCTTTATCAACCCACTTGATTTTCTCATAAAGGAACGTTATACTGATCCTATGAAAACCATTGAAAAAATACTACCGCTTACAACACCATACGATATCCGTACGCTTGGTGCAGGAGACGCGCCAATCTTCCTGGACATTGAGACCACCGGACTCTCACCGGACTGGTCACATGTGTACCTGATCGGATGCATCGAACCATTGCCGGATGGGCAGTGGAAAATCACCCAGTGGCTGGCAGAGACCCCTTTTGAAGAGCGGAGGGTTCTAACAACAGCCGATACATATGTCTCCCGCTATGCCCCACTGATCCACTTTAACGGCAACCGGTTTGACCTGCCTTTTCTGCACCGCCGCTGTGAGGAGTTGGGCCTGTCCTCCTGCTTCTTATCAAAGGAAAGCGTGGATCTGTACCAGCGGATCAAAATCTGCAAGAAGCTCTGCGGTCTGGCTAATAACCGGCAAAAGACCATGGAGGATTTTCTGCGGATTTCGCGTGAGGACCGCTATGACGGCGGACAGCTGATCTCGGTCTACCATGAATATGTGAAGACAGGAGCGGAGGAACTGCTGAAGCTGCTTCTGCTGCACAATGAGGAAGATATAATCGGCATGACCAGACTGCTGACGATGCTGAATTACGCTGACCTGCTGAAGGGCCGCGGCCCCTTACTGGCCGGTGAACCCGAACTTCAAAAGGGCAGCGGCAATGAGGCGCAGATTCTGGCCTTCCCTTTAACCAGGGAGGTGCCGGTACAGACCTCCTTCCGTCTGGAGCAGTGGTACGGAATTCTAAAGGAGGATATGCTGAAGCTGCGCATTCCTCTCTTAGCGGGAGAACTGCGTTACTATCTGCCGAATTACCGGGATTATTATTATCTGCCCCAGGAGGATATGGCAATTCACAAAAGTGTGGCCGCCTATGTAGACAAGGATTACCGGCTGAAGGCCACGAAAGACACCTGTTATATAAAAAAATCCGGCATTTTTCTGCCTCTGCCGGAGGATATTGTGAAGGATATTTTTCAGGTGAATCTGGGAAGTACACTGTATGGGGAGTGGAAAGAAGAACTTCTCTTTGATACCGGCTACTGGGAAGCCTACTTACAGGCACTGTTCCGCCGGCTGGTATGATGGTAGGATGTGGTCCAAAACCCTTTTACTTTCTCTTCCAGATCCAGAAAGCTTCACAGCGCTGCCAGCACCTCCAGCGACTTAAACCCTCTGTCAATATAATATTCCTTCAAGGCTTCCACCGCCGCAGTGAACTCCTGTAATGCCTGCTCGGCCAGGTTAAAAGTATACAGACTTTCATAAGGCGTCCGAAGGACAAAATCCCAGGCATAAGCGGCAGCGTCACCGGTCCGGCATAAGGGCGTCTCGCTGTATTCCCCATGTACAGCCATTCCACGCAGTTCGAAGACCGGGCGGATCAGCTTCTTCGGCATGCTTTCTTTCCCCAGAGCCTTCAGAGATACATACAAAAGCTTCAGCATCTGCGTCTCATCCGTTCCTTCCCGTCCGTAATAGTCCGCAAATTCCATAAAATAGCTGCCATAACAGGCAGCTTCCAGATCCAGACTCAGGTTCTCAAAATAATTTTGGATCTCCATGGCGTATACGGTATAAGAGCTTCTTCCCTCATAGAGGAAAAACTGCCCAAAGGAAAAAGACCTGCTGCCGGCCAGCAGGCTGCTGTTCGGACGTCTGGCTCCCTTGGCAAAAGCGGAAATCTTCCCCCGCTCCCGCGTCAGAAGCACCAGACGCCGGTCATACTCTCCTATCGGCATGGAAGAAAGAACCATACCATTTACCGTGATCCGATCACTCATTTATCGCTCCTGTATCCGTAATTCTTCAGAAACAGCTCGTTGTCCCGCCACTCCTTCCGCACCTTGACCCAAAGCTGCAAATTCACCTTTGTGTCCATCAGCGCTTCTATCTCATAGCGGGCTGCCGAACCAATCTTCTTCAGCATTGCGCCCTGCTTTCCAATGATAATGCCTTTATGGGAATCCCGCTCACAAATGATATTTGCTTCAATATCCACGATCCCATTCTTTCGCTCACTCATCTTCTCGACGGTAACCGCAATCCCATGAGGAATCTCATCCTGCAAATTCCGGAGTGCTTTCTCCCGAATCAGTTCTGCCGCAATCTGCCGCATCGGCTGGTCCGTCACCGTATCTTCATCAAAGTATTGGGGACCTGGCTTCATATAGGAAAACAGTACCCGCAGAAGCTCTTCCGTATTTGTGCCTTTCAGCGCCGATACCGGAATGATCTCCGCGAAATCCAGCACCTTACGGTAAGCATCAATAAAGCGGAGGATCTGCGTCTTCTCCACTGTATCCACCTTATTAATAACCAGAATCACCGGTGTCTTCACCTGCTTTAAACGGGAGATAATCGATTCCTCTCCGGCCCCAATAAAAGTGGACGGCTCTACCAGCCAGAGAATCAGATCCACTTCCTTCAAAGTGTGCTCTGCCGCACGGACCATATAGTCTCCCAGTTTATTCTTGGCTTTGTGGATTCCTGGCGTATCCAGAAAAATAATCTGTCCACGCTCATCCGTATAAACCGTCTGAATCCGATTCCGTGTGGTCTGGGGCTTATCGGACGTAATTGCAATTTTCTGTCCGATTAATTGGTTCATTAGTGTGGATTTTCCCACGTTGGGACGCCCAATTAAGGTTACAAACCCGGATTTAAATTCCTCTCTCAATAGAATACCTCTTCTTATGCTTATTCAACCGTGCGAAACAGATTTTCCGTATGAGAAAATACATCCCGGTCTTCTTCTATTTTAACAGCATTTCCCACAACACACAACTGCTTCTGACTGAGAACAGCCTCTGCCTGGGCACGCAGGGAACGAATCTCCGCCTGGCTGCAGCTTAAAATTTCCGCCCGGTCTCTGCGCCGCATCTCATCGGTAATCCCTCCCAGATAAGCCTGCAGGGAGGTTACTCCCCATTCGGAAGGATTCATAGGACGGTCCATCGTTCCAATCGCGCCAATAATAAACTTGGTCATGTCCTTCTCCTCAATGGTAAAGTTCTCCAGGTAAGAAACAATCCTGTCATATACCTCCAGCGTCTTCTTCAGGTTCGGATCCCGGTAAGACACAAAGAAGCCGCTTCCATTTCGCCCAAAGTTACACATGCAGCCATAGGCGCCGCCTTTTACCCGCACATTATTCCAGAGGTATTCATCTCCCAAAATCGCTTTCAACACCCGCAGGCTGCCCTTATAAGGAAGTCCTGCCTTACGGAAATTTCCGCACTGGGCCACATATTGCACACGGGAAGCGGTTTTAAAGCCTTCGTTCTTCCGCTCCAACGGAAATACGGGCGTCGGCCCTCCCATATAAGCTCCTGCCGCTTCTGCCGCAAAGACCGGCAGCTGCTCCGCCAGCTTTAGGAAGCCCTCCTGATCACAGGTGCAGCTTACTAATAAGCGCCCGGAGATAAAGATCCTTTTCACTAATTCCCGCAGCTTCTCCTGAAGTTTCTTCGGCTCCTGCGGATAGGAGGCTTCCAAGTCTTCTAAGAACCGGAAATAATCAATTCCTCCGATTTGTTCATTGAAATAGGACACGGGTGATCCATAGGAGGCGGCACGCAGCACTGCCGTAGAATGACCACCGTTTAACAGCTGCATTTCTGCTCTGGACTTAAACTGGGAAATCAACTCCTTTAGGCGTTTTTCATCCGTAAACAAGGAACTCCTCAGAATTTCCCCCATCAGAGAAAGGGCATTCCCCATCTGATCATATAATACCTTTGTGTGAATTTCAAAATAGGGCGTAAACTCGCCCGGATTTTCCACCTGCTCAAAAGCTGTCACACTGCAGCCCACGCCGCCCGTCACAATATTCATCTCATGGTACAGGTCCTGATAGGTGTGCTCACCGGTGCTGACCAGGCATAGCAAGGACCGTAGAAGTCCCAGATACGGCAGGTCTTCCGGTGTCACATCCGAAACATCATACAACAGACGCAGATAAGCAATCCCTCCGGTAAAGATCTGATGATGAATCACCCGCAGATCTCCAATGGATTTTTCTTCACTGCGGAGTGTCACGGGATCTCCTGGAATATCCTGCAATGACAGCATTGGCAGGGTATCCAGCTCTTCTCTGGCAGGCGGTGTATCCTGGTACAATGCCAGCGCTCCGGTCTGTTCTACCAGTACCTCTACTTCTGCTGCCGATAATTTGCCTTTATAAGCCGCCAGTTCCTTACGCAGTGTCTCTTCCCGTGCTTCGCTAAGCCCTGCTTTCGGACTCAGGATGACCGTTGCCCTGTGATTGTTCTGCAAGAGATACCGTTCCACCAGCGCTTCAAAATAGCCGGTGCCGATCTGTGCTTTTAAAAAGGCCAGTGGTTCCTCATATTTTAAGTGCATCAGCGGATCCTTCTCATCATATAACCAGCTGTCAAAGCACGCGATTCCATACATCAGTCCCTTGGGATAAGAGCCAAAATCCGCTTCCCGGTTACGGAATTCCAGATTATTGATTGCCGCCCGCAGGGATTTCTCCGGAAGACCTTCCTTTACAATTTCCTCCAAAGTGGCGCGGACCACTTCTTCCAGCGCGGCACGTTTTTGTTTCTCGGAATTTTTTACCACCAGGCTAAAATATGGCTGAAGAGTCCAGTTCCGGTAACCGCCAAAGACATCCTTGCCGATCCCGGCATCCAGTAATGCCTGCTTTAAAGGCGCTCCCTGTGCGGACAATAGTACATAATCCAGAATCTGGAAAGCCATATACAGCTTCTGATCCGTAATCTCTCCAATTACCCATTGCAGAGACATATACGTCTGATTCTGACTGGATTCACCCTCTGCCAACGGATAAAACAATTCCGCCTCCGCCGGCTTCACAAATGGCTTCTGCAGGAGAATTTCCGAATCCGGCCGAATCGCGTCGTAATGGTTCAGATATTCCTGATCCAGCCAGCTCAGCTTCTCCTCGATGTCCATATCCCCATAGAGATAAATATAACTGTTTGAAGGATGATAGTACGTACGGTGGAAATCCAAGAAGCCCTCATAGGTCAGCGAGGAAATCTCTTCCGGATCCCCTCCCGATTCAAAATGATAAGTCGTATCTGGAAAAAGCACTGCCTGAGAATACCGTTCCAGAACCTCCTCCGGTGCCGAAAACGCGCCCTTCATCTCATTGTAGACCACTCCGTTAATTGTCAGCTCATCCTCGGCCGACTCCAGCTCATAATGCCAGCCCTCCTGCTGAAAAATCTTCGGATTCTGATAGATCATAGGATTCAGAACCGCATCCAGATATACATCCATCAGATTTTGAAAATCCTGATCATTGCAGCTGGCCACCGGATAAACCGTCTTATCCGCAAAGGTCATAGCATTCAGATAGGTCTGCAGAGAGCTCTTCTCCAGTTCAATAAAAGGATCCTTCACCGGGAACTTCTTCGAACCGCAGAGCACGGAATGCTCCAGAATATGCGGCACGCCGGTGCTGTCGGAAACCGGTGTACGGAATCCAACGGCAAAGACCTTATTGTTATCATCATTCGACAGCAAAAACAATCTCGCACCACTTTTGGTATGGCGCAAAATATATGCTTTGGAATTTAACTCCTCCAGGAATTCCTCCCGGATTAACGTATAGGAAGATGGCAAATTCATAAGTACCTCCGTTCATTTGCTCTTGTAATAGGAAGTCGATTCTTTCTTTATAGGGTGCCTGATATAAAATATTTTATTACGGCAAAAAACTCCCGTACCAAATAATTGACCTGTAAAAAGCCTTCGGACGGCGCTGCAATTCCTTCTACATGAACAAGCCCCAACTTTTTACCAATCTGAACAGAACGAAATACATGAAAATTATTTGTAACAATTCCAACCGAAGGATTCTCCCCCTCCATTTGTTCCATACTAAAGCGGATATTCTCTTCCGTATTCACGGCGTGCTCTTCCTTACGGATGCGTACTGCCGATATGCCATGTTCTTCTAAATAGACCGCCATGGCCTCTGCTTCAGTAATGTCCTCGCCGGGCCCCTGTCCGCCGGACACAATAACCACGGTATCCGGATTATCCTGAAGATAGTCAATTGCCTCATCCAGCCTCATCTTCAGCGAACGGGAGACCACCTCGCCCCGCACCTGCGCGCCCAACACGATTAGGTAATCCAGATTCTGACTTCCCCGGTCAAAACAATGCCGGATAATTACACTTTCTACCAGGACAAACAGCAAAATCGCCGCCAGCGCAGTAGAATACAACAGAACCCGCAGGTAAACCGGCATTCGAAAATGTTCGCGGAACCAGGCGGTAAACGCAAAAACAAAACTGGCGGCAGGCCAGAACCACACAAAAGCAGAGCTGACGCCGGCGCCAAGCAGTAATATCACAAAATAGAGAAAGCCGATTCCTGCAAGAATCAGAAGAAAAACCGTCATATATCTCCTTTACCTCTATACCGTCTTCCGGCGCAGAATATCATATTCCCACAGCTCCACTCCCAGATCGGGGTACAGCTTCTGCTCCGGGTGCGGGGCGCTTTCCACGTCATTGCCCTCTTCATCCCGAATACCTTTTACCGTAACCGGTAAATTACTTCCGTCCGGGCGCATAATCTCCAGCTCTTCCCCAACGGAGTATTTATTTTTCTGCAGAATAAAGGGCTTCCCGTCCTCCATTTCTACGGTTCCCAGATATACATATTCCGTCTTATAGGTATTGGCGTCATAAATCTGGGATTCGCTATCCGGCCGCCCAAAATAAAAGCCTGTGCCAAAGGGACGGGTGGTGCATTTTCCCACTTCTTCTTTATACCAGTTTAGACGGCGAAAATATTTCTCCGGATCCTCCCTATAATCGTCAATCGCAGTCCGGTAAGCCCGGGCCACTGTAGCCGCATACAGAGCGGTCTTCATCCGCCCCTCTACCTTGAAACTGCTGATTCCTGCATCTACCAGCTCCGGAATATGCTCGATCATACAAAGGTCCTTAGAATTGTACAAATATGTTCCCCGCTCGTCTTCAAACACCGGCATGAATTCACCGGGGCGGGTCTCCTCCATCAAATGATATTTCCAGCGGCAAGGATGGGTACAGGCTCCCTGGTTCGCATCCCTGCCCGTCAGGTAATTGCTCATCAGGCAGCGTCCCGAATAGGAAATACACATGGCCCCATGGACGAAGCTCTCAATCTCCATATCCTCCGGAATCTGTGCACGGATCTCATGCAGCTCCGGCAGCGTAAGTTCTCTGGCAGATACCACCCGTCGGATGCCCTGCTGGTACCAGAATAAATAGGTTCCGTAATTGGTATTATTCGCCTGGGTGCTGATGTGCACGGGAATCTCGGGACACAAACTCTTCGCCAGTGTAAAAAGTCCGGGATCGGACAGAATCAGCGCGTCCGGCTTAGCCGGCTTTAGCTGCAGGAAAAGGCGCATGGCCTTCGGCATATCCTGATTGTGCGCAAAGACATTTGCCGCAATATAGACCTTGGCTCCATGCTCATGGGCAAAGCGAATCCCCTCTTTGATCTCCGGCAGCGTAAAATTCTTCGCTTTTGCCCGTAAGCTCAGCTCCGACGCTCCCAGATAAACCGCATCCGCTCCATAAGTAATCACGGTTTTCAAAATCTCCAGGCTTCCTGCCGGCATTAATAATTCTGGTTTCTTCATCTTTTTATCCTCACACTGACTGTCACACCATCCCCGATCGGTACAATGGACGTCTCCAGATCCTCCCTGTGTTTTAGTTCATACAAATAGTCCCGCATTCGTCCATGAATAGTGCGGTCCCTGCGAGGCACGGCATAACGGGATTCCAGCAGAATTCCATCCTGGAAGACATTATCCGTTACCAGCACGCCGCCTGGCGGCAGTAAACGCATTACCTCCGGCAGAAAGTGAAGATACTGCCCCTTTGCCGCATCCATAAATATAAAATCGTAGGGACCGGCCAAGGTAGTTAACACCGTGGCCGCATCCCCTTCTAATAACTGTATTTGCTGCTCCTTCCCCGCCCGTTTAAAATTCTCTCTGGCAATGGGGATCCGCTTCTCATATTTTTCAACCGTCGTAATTCTGCCATCTTCCGAAAGGGATTCACTCATGCGGAGAGCCGAATATCCCGTCGCGGTACCTACTTCCAAAATTGCCCTCGGCTGCTTCAATGCCACCAGCATTTTGAGGAAGGCTGCTGTTTCGGGACGGATAATCGGCACAAAATGCTTCGCCGCATGCTCCCGGATTTCCCGGATTAACGCGGAGCATTCCGGTTCAAGACTCTGAAAATATACCCGCAGCCGCTCGTCATTCATTACTCTGCTCCGCCTCCGATGGATTGTCCACCTCGGTACTCTCCTCCGATTCTCCGTGGCCGCTCTCTGTAGCAAACACCGTCGTCTCCGTTTCTGTCTCTACCTCTACAATCATGACTTCAATCATCTCCCGGATCGTCTGGGAGGTGTTCAGCTCATAGGTGCCCGGCTGAATCGGATACTTACTGTCGGTATACATCCATGCCTGTACCCGGAACCCCGTCGTATCCTGAATCAGGCCCTTGCTCTTCAAAAGATCCGCAATTTCCTCATGGGTCATATCCTTTTGGATGGTCACGGTAATATCAACGCCGGACCCGGCAGCTACCGCCTTTGTAGTAAATATAGAATAGCCAAAATTGTATGCTTTATTAATACCAAAATAGAACAGGAGAATCAGCGCCGAATATATGATAATCCGGATTCCAAAACGGCTGACCACCATTGTAACTGCATTCAATGTTTTTAAACTATCCTTCTTTCCTGCCTTTTTCGACCGGCTTTTACTCATACTATGCCTCCATAATAATGGGAAGAATCATCGGCCCTCTCTTCATACGCTTCCAGAGATAATCGTTTAAATCATCCCGGATCACATTCTTCATCTTGCCCCAGTCCGTAATTTTCCGATCCTGGCAATCCACAATCGATCCCATTACCACTCGCTTTGCATCTTCCATTAAATCTTCTGATTCCCGCACATAAACGAAACCGCGGGTTACAATATCCGGGCCGGATAAAGGCTGATTTGTTCCCTTCTCTAACACAACCACAACGATTATTATACCATGCTGTGCCAGCATCTGTCTATCACGGAGTACAATATTTCCTACATCGCCTACGCCTAAACCATCTACCAATACCGCTCCTACAGGAACTCTTCCGGTTATTTCCGCATCGTCCCCGTCCATTTCCAGCACCTCGCCGGAATGCATCACGAAGGTATTCTCCTTCGGTATGCCCATTTCCTGCACCAGGCGCGCATGGGCCTGTAAATGGCGGTATTCCCCATGAACCGGAATCGCATACTTAGGACGTACCAGTGAATAGATCAGTTTGATCTCTTCCTGGCATGCATGTCCGGATACGTGGGTATCCTGGAAGACAACATTCGCGCCCAGCAGCGACAGCTCATTAATAACCTTGGAGACTGCCTTTTCATTACCGGGAATAGGAGTAGAACTTAAAATGATTGTATCTCCCGGCTCAATGGATACCTTACGGTGAATATTGGCCGCCATCCGTGAAAGCGCCGCCATGGACTCACCCTGACTGCCGGTGGTAATCAGAACGGTCTTCTCCTTCGGGTAATTCTTTAATTTCTCAATTTCAATCAGGCATCCTTCCGGAATCTTGATATATCCCAGTTCCTGTGCCGTTGTAATAACATTCACCATGCTGCGGCCTTCTACCACTACCTTACGGCCATACTTATACGCGGAATTAATAATTTGCTGCACACGGTCTACATTGGAAGCAAAAGTCGCCACAATAATCCGGCTGTCCTGATGCTCGTTGAACAAATTATCAAAGGTCTTGCCTACGGTCTTCTCCGACATCGTAAAGCCTTCCCTCATTACATTTGTGCTCTCACAGAGCATGGCCAGCACTCCCTTTTTCCCAAGTTCCGCGAAGCGGGACAGATCCACCGGATCTCCAAATACAGGCGTATAATCAATCTTAAAGTCACCTGTATGAATGATTGTCCCCACCGGGGTAAAGATGGCCAGTGCCGCCGCATCGACAATACTGTGATTCACCTTAATGAACTCAATGCGAAATTCGCCCATGTTAATGGACTGACTATATTTTACAACTTTGCGCTTAATGTTCTTCGGGATTCCATGCTCCTTCAGCTTGTTCTCAATAATTCCCAAAGTCAGCTTGGTGCCATAGATCGGTACCGGAATCTGCTTTAATACATATGGCAGGGCACCAATATGGTCCTCATGTCCATGGGTAATAAAGAATCCCTTTACCTTACTAAGGTTGTCCTGCAGGTATGTGATGTCCGGAATTACCAAATCTATGCCCAGCATATCATCGGATGGAAATGCCAAACCGCAGTCCACAACAATAATACTGTCTCCGTATTCGAAGGCAGTAATGTTCATTCCAATTTGTTCCAGTCCGCCCAGTGGAATGATTTTCAGTCTTAAATTGTCTTGTTTCTTCAAAAATTGACCTCCTGATTTTATTATTTTCCGCTCTTTATCTTACGCTAAAACTCCAAATCCACATCGTCCAGCAGTTCCGCAAATACCGACAGCAGATAATCCATTTCGTTTTCATCATCCACCATCTCATACACAGCCGTCGCTTCCGCACTATTGGATTTGTCCTTTAAGATGTAGCAGTCTCCGTCGCCGGATTCCACATCCGCCGCCAGAATATAATCAACACCGCCTATGCGTGTGCCTTCCAAAATAAATAACTCTAGTTCCTCACCGGTTTCGCCTTCAAAAATAAGCTTCTCTGTCATATTATACTCCCTAAAAGCGCTCTGCGCCTCATGATTTCGATTCAAGATAGCTTTGCAGGATCAGGCATGCCGCAATCTGATCAATGACTTCCTTGCGACGCTCACGGCGCACACCTGTCTCAATCAGGCTTCGCTCCGCCGCCACTGTGGTCAGCCGTTCATCCCACATAATAACAGGGAGACCTGTACGACGCTCCAGCTGTTCCTTAAAATCCAGAGTCTTTTCGCCACGTTCTCCCACTGTGTTGTTCATATTCTTGGGAAATCCCAACACAATTTCCGTTACTTCATATTGCTGTACCAGTTCTGCAATCCGCGCCAGTGTACGGCGCAGCTTATTTTCTGCCGGGCGTTCAATCGTCTCCAACCCCTGGGCCGTAATACCCAAGGGGTCACACATTGCCACCCCTACTGTATGAGAGCCATAATCCAGACCTATTATCCGCATCGGCCGCTCCTAAAACTTGGTCTGCATGACATCGATGTAGACCCTCATAAGTTCTTCCAGAATTTCATCCCGCTCCACCTTAGAGATCAGGGTACGGGCACCTCCGTAATTTGTGATATAGGTAGGATCGCCCGACATAATATAGCCTACAATCTGGTTAACCGGATTATAGCCCTTCTCTGTCAATGCCTGGTATACACGTTCCAGTACCTCTCCTACTTCAATCTGTTTCTCTTGCAGAGATGCAAAACTCTGCGTTTTCTGTAAATCTGCCATACCGATCACATGTCCTCACTTACTGCAGCTTTCTTCCCCGTTATAAGGATGCTGGGGGCAAAAATGGCCTCCGACCTTACAGCTACTCTCCATTGTAATATAAATTTGCAAAAGACGCAAGTCCCTCGGCAATTATATTCTGATAATTTTATAAACAAGGTCCCCCGGCTGATGCCCGTCTGCCGCTACGCAGACCTTCACATATTCTCTGGTATAACCGGTAAAAAAAGTCTTATTCTCCCTGACCACCGGCTCCTCCAGCAATATTTCCTGTTCCTGTCCGTCGAAACAGCGGCGAAAAGCCGCCACATGTCTCTCATTTATCTCCAGGAGCCGATTGCTGCGGACTGTCTTGATTGGCTCCGGAACCTGCGCGGGCATAGAAGCTGCCTGGGTTCCTTTCCGTTTGGAATATTTAAAGATATGCATTTCTGCCAGGTTCACCTCCTCCAGAAAACGGCAGGTCTCTTCAAACTCCTCCTCCGTCTCCCCCGGAAAACCTACAATCACATCGGTAGTAATCGCCGGATGAGAAAATGCTCTCCGCAAAACTATACATTTCTCATAGTATTCCCTGATTGTATAACGCCGATTCATCCGTTTTAAAGTCTCATCACAGCCACTCTGCAGAGAGAGATGAAAATGCGGGCAAAATTTCTCGCAAGCTGCCATCGCCTGCACAAATTCCTCTGTAATAATCCGCGGCTCCAGTGATCCCAGACGGATCCGCATAATTCCAGGGACTTCCGCCAGTCTGAGAATCAGATCCTGCAATGGACCTCCCATAGGTGCTCCGGAGAAATCCATGCCATAGGAGCTTAAATGAATTCCCGTCAGGACAATTTCCCGGTATCCTTTCTCTGCCAGCCTTCCTGCCTCCTGCAGCACCTCTTCCGCCTTTCGGCTGCGGACGCGTCCCCGTACATACGGAATCAGACAATAACTGCAAAACTGATTGCAGCCGTCCTGCACCTTCAGAAATGCCCGGGTATGTTCTGCACCCGAAGTCATGCCGAGAGACTCAAATTCCGTCACCTGACCGATCTCAGTCACAGCACTGGCATGTACCTCCAGAAGCTCTGCCAGCCGCCCCTTCTGATCATTTCCAATTACAAGATCGACTGCTTCATCTGCCTGGACACCCTCCTGATCTGCCTGAACATAGCAGCCTACGGCTACGACGACCGCATCCGGATTCATCTTCCTGGCCCGGTGCAGCATCTGCCGGGACTTCCGATCTGCCACATTGGTAACCGTACAGGTATTGATCACATAAATATCCGCACCCGGCTCAAAGGGTACGATCTCATAACCCTTGCCGGATAATTGCTGCAGCATTGCCTCTGTCTCATAGGCATTTACCTTGCATCCTAAATTGTGAAAAGCAACTTTCTTCATATTTCACCACCCAATTTACACGGAATAACTTGACTTTTGACTGCCGCAACGCTACTATAAAAGAAAACGATAAAGGGGTACAACACTATGACAGCCGTACAGATTTCCTTGAACTCTATCGATAAAGTAAAAAGCTTCGTAAGCGACATCACCCGGTTTAACAGCGATTTTGACCTGGTATCCGGCCGCTATGTAATTGACGCGAAATCCATTATGGGTATCTTCAGCCTGGATTTATCCAAGCCCATTAATCTAAGCATCCACTCCGATACAGAGATTGATGAAATCCTGAAGATCCTCGAGCCTTATCTGATTAAGCAGTAAGGGGATAACTACCTCCACTATAAGATGTAATAACGTAGAACCAGCTTTGGTTCTACGTTTTTTATTCCTTTCATCCCACTATAATGCTCTCTGTCGTCTGAATCGCTTCCCCTACCAGGCGGTCGATCTTCTCAACCAGCTTATTTTCCGAACGCCGGATTACATTCAGGTTCGGCTTCGTGACCGGATGCCGGGCTACAAAGATTGTACAGCAATCTTCAAATGGCTGAATCGAAATATCATACGTATCAATTTTCTGAGCGATGTCCACAATATCCTGCTTATCAAAAGCAATCACCGGACGGAATACCGGAATCGTGCAGACATCATTCGTCGCTGCCAGACTCTGCATCGTCTGCGAAGCCACCTGCCCAATGCTCTCACCTGTAATCAATGCCTGGCATCCATTCTCCTTTGCCAAACGCTCTGCAATACGCATCATATAACGGCGCATCAGAATCGTCAGCTCATCATGAGGACAAGTCTCATAAATGTAAAGCTGGATCTCCGTAAAATTCACCACATGCAGACGGATCGGGCCGGAGAATTTCGCTACCTTTTCTGCCAGATCCACGACCTTCTGCTTTGCCCGTTCACTGGTATAGGGCGGCGCATGGAAATACACAGCCTCCAGCAGGACGCCCCGCCTGGATACCATATAACCAGCCACCGGACTATCAATACCGCCTGACAGCAGCAGCATGCCTTTTCCGTTGGTTCCGACGGGCATTCCCCCGGGACCTGGAATGATTCGGGAATAAATATTGATCTGCTCCCGGATCTCTACATTTAAGTATACCTCCGGATTATGGACATTCACCCGGATCTCCGGGAATGCATCCAGAATCACTTCCCCCAGCTTCGCGTTCAGCTCGTTGGAGTCCATCGGATAATCCTTCCTGGCACGACGAGCCATTACCTTAAAGGTAATGCTCTTGTCCGGATACATTTCATCCATATAGGCCACTACTTTGCGGCTTAGATCTTCAAAACCTTCATCCGGGATCTGCACCAAGGGACAGATTCCCACGATTCCAAAGACATGGCGAAGAGCCTCTATTGCCTCCTCATAATCAAAGTCTCCCTGGGCATTCACATAAATTCTGCCGGACACCTTGCCTACGGAGAAATCCCCTTCCACCGGCTTTAAAGCCCGTACGATCTGGCTGACCAGCATGTCCTCAAACATATAGCGGTTCTTGCCTTTAATGCCGATCTCCGAATATTTAATTAAAAACGACTGAAATTTCATTGCTATCTCCTTTTGAAACGGCGCAGAAAAGGCACCAGCTCCTTCAACGCCTGAAGGGCGGCATCTGTCTCTTCCTCCGTGGTAAACATACTTAAGCTGAACCGAAGGGTACAATCCGCCAGCTTAGGATCCAAACGAATAGCCTCCAGCGTAGAGCTTGCACCTGCATGATGAGAAGAACAAGCCGAGCCGGACGAAACATAAATCCCTTTATCTTCCAGCGCATGCAGCAATACTTCACTGCGGATTCCCGCAAAGCCGGCACTGATCACATGGGGGGCTCCTTCCCTGCCGGCAGACCCATTCAGATAAACCTCCGGGATCTCCCGCAGCCCCTGCCAGAACCGTTCCCGGAGTGCATACATCTGCTCATTATGCCCTTCCAGATCCTTGTGAATCGCTTCTGCAGCCACACCCAGCCCTGCAATTCCAGGCACATTTTCGGTCCCGGAACGCAGTCCTTTCTGCTGGTCTCCGCCAAATAGGATCGGTTTTATTTTTACCTTATCCTTCACATAGAGAAAGCCGGCTCCCTTGGGCCCATGAATTTTATGGCCACTGACCGACAGTAGATCGATCCCGGCATTACGGGGACGAATCCGGTATTTCCCATAACCCTGTACTGCATCCACATGGAATAATACGGCAGGCCATTTCTCCTTCAGCAGCTTTCCAATCTCTTCCACCGGCTCTCTGGCGCCAATCTCATTATTCACCATCATAACGGATACGAGAATCGTCCCCGGTGTCATGGCTCCGGCCAGATCTTCCGGCGAAATCTGCCCCCGCCGGTCCACCGGCAGATAGGTGACCGAATATCCCTGCTCTTCCAAATGCCGCATCGGATTCAGTACTGAAGGGTGCTCAATCGAGGTGGTAATCAGATGGCGTCCGGCTCTGTAATTCGCCGCCGCTCCGCCCAGAATTGCCAGGTTATTTGCCTCAGTGCCTCCGGAGGTGAAGAAAATCTCCTTCTCCTCTACCTTCAGCGTAGCTGCAATCCGCGCTTTGGCCTGGCGGATATAGGCTTCCGCTTCCATCCCCTTTCGGTGGAGAGAGGACGGATTCCCAAAATCCTCATCCAGCGTCTGTATCATTGTATCACGCACTGCCGCAAACGGTCTGGTAGTGGCGGAATTGTCCAGATAAATTTCCATCTTCTTCTCACCTATCCTTCTACTTCTGTCTGGAGCTCTAATTGATACATACAAAGTGTCAAGGCGGACAGCCCGGCTGTCTCTGTCCGTAGAATCCGGCGTCCCAGGGATACCGTTCTGGCGCCGGCCTTCCGCAGCCTCTCGATTTCCTCCGGATCAAATCCGCCCTCCGGGCCAATCAGAATTCCGATATCCATTCCCGCCTTCACCAGTGCCAATGCTTCTCTGGTCGCCTCCATGCCGCTTGCATTCTCATAAGGAAGCAGCAGCATGTCCAATTTCTCTGCCACTTTTAAGACCTCGTCCATCGTCATTACTCCGGTCACTACCGGAATCATGCCCCGGCCAGACTGCTTGGCAGCACTGACTGCAATTCCATTCCAGCGGGCAATCCGGCTCCTCTGTTTCTTCTCATCCAGCTTTACCACCGAGCGCTTCATCGCTACCGGTATAATCTGATGGGTCCCAAGCTCTACGGCCTTCTGGATAATCAGTTCCATTTTATCGCTTTTGGGGAGCCCCTGAAACAGATATAACCGTGCCGGCAGTTCGGCGGCTTCCGCCGCCTCTTCTACCGACACGGTAACATGTTCTGCTGTAATCTCCGTAATCACACAGTAATAATCCTGGTCTTCTCCGTCGCTGACCACAAGCCGGTCACCTTGTTTCATACGAAGCACATTTTTAATATGATTGACGTCAGGCCCGGTAATCCAAATGACATTGCCGTCCCGCTGCTCTGCCGCCACAAAGAAATGCTGCATGGCGTCCTCCCGCCTTATTGTACTGTTCTTCCCGCTAAAACTAGTTCGCCGCGCTGCTCCCTGTGCTTTCCTCAGAGGCGCCCTCCTGCGTTGTCCCTCCATCTGCCTGCGTCTCTTCCTCCGTCGTCAGCTCTTGATACTCACTGAGATCGGGGAATTCAACCGGCTGTACTGCCTCTCCATACTCCAGCAGGGAGCCTTCCAGAACCTGTGTAATCGTGTAAGCCGTACCCAGATATTCCAGCTCTGCCACAATTTCATATTTCTGTTCTAAAATATAACCATCAGCACTTACTGTAATCGTGCCGTTACCGTCTACCTGGGTTCCATTAATCGGCCCGCTAAAGGTCAGATCAAGCCGGCTGCTGCCGTCTGCATTCTGGGTCATAGTCAAGTTGATAAAGTAGTCCTCAGCAAGCTGTTCGTGAAAGCTGCTCATTATATCCACATAAGCCAGCGCCGATTCAAAGGGATATTCCTGCTTCATCTTCTCTTCGCCACGCCGCTCGTAAATTACGCCGTCCTTATAATAAATCTCGATGTCTGCCGTCTCACCATACTGCAGCAGCGTGCCGGTTACGCCCATCTCTTCCACGCCATCCACAGAAGTTGTCTTAATGTGAAAATCTGTCTTAGTCTCCTGCGTCTTGGTTCCATCGCTCTGAATCGTCGAAAGAGCTGCCTTCTCCACCTTATTCGTCAGGGTTGCTTCCTTCTCCACCGCAGACTGGTATAATGCCAATGCCGCCGCATCTACATTTTTCACCACTTCCGCCGTGGTTTCTTCCGCGCTTGTTTCAGCCGATGTCTCTGCCACAGTAGATTCCGCCTCTGTCGTCTCCTCTGCGGTCCCTCCACAGCCCACTGCCGACAGACCCATTGCTGCCGTCATTAATAAAGCCAACCATTTTTTCATATCCAATCTCCTTGCTCTCGGTTAAATACTTTTCAAACCTTAATGTATCGCATTCGATTATTGTAGCAAAAAATACAAAAGAAATCAATTAAATTCCATTTCGTGTTTTCCTGGCAATCACCGACACCCACTCCCCCTGGGCCGCCCGGTCAATTATCTCAAATTCCGGGTTCTCTTCAAAGGCTTTGCAGACCTCCGCCTCCTTCGTATTCAGAATTCCGGAGGTGACAATGACCGCGCCGGGCTTCATGTGCCGTGCTGCCTCTCCCTGCAGAAGAATGATCACCGGTGCCAAAATATTGGCCGTTACCAGATCATAACACGCGTAACCGGCGGCATCCCGCACGGTTCTCTCTTCCAGAATATTTCCTTTGCAGATCTCGAACTGATCTGCCGTAATCTCATTAATCTCCGCATTCTCTCTGGCGGCAGTCACCGCACAGTCATCCAGATCTGTGCCAAACACGTAGGATGCCCCTAACTTCAGAGCGGTAATTCCCAGAATTCCGCTGCCGGTTCCCACATCCAATACGCGCGCGCCAGGCTTCATATACTTCCGGATCTGCCGGATACAAAGCTGGGTCGTCTCATGGGTACCGGTACCAAAAGCGGCCCCCGGATCAATACGGATCCGCATCTTATCCCGGTGCTCTTCCGGCACTTCTTCCCAGGTCGGGCAGATCAAAATGTCGTCCACCGTAAAGGGCTTAAAGAACTCTTTCCAGTTATTCACCCAGTCGATATCCTCGGTCTCACCGGCAGTCAGCCGGCAGCTGCCTGCCTCTACAAACAGGGCTACCTCCCGCAGCCCTTCCCGCACCTGTTCGATTAGCGCCGCTGCTTCCGCCTCCGGCATCTCATAATCCAGATAGAAGCTGATCTTCGCAGAGCCATCATCCTGAGACGGCACGGCAGGAATATCCACAAACATCTGCTTCAGCTCTTCCTCTGTCAAAGGGACGTTATCCTGAATTTCAATTCCCTCCACGCCGCATTCTGACAGCATATTACTGATGAAATCCGTGGCTGCTGCGGTAGTATCAATCGTAAACTTTTTCCATTTCATTATTTGAACAGACCCTTCTTCTTCGTCTTCCCCTCCGTAGGATGGGGGGTGCCGTTCATCGCCGCAGCAAATGCCCGCAGCGCCTCCTTCTGTTCATCATTCATTTTCTCCGGCACCTGTACCACCAGCGTTACATAATGATCACCGCGGGTGTTGGGATTCCGCAGATAGGGAACTCCTTTCCCCTTTAAGCGGATCTTCGTATCGGTCTGGGTACCGGCTTTTACTTCGTATTCCACTTCTCCATCCACAGTCTTAATTCGCAGAGTATCCCCCAAAGCCGCCTGTACAAAGGAAATCGGCACGGTGGAGAAGATACTCGTATCCTGCCGCTTAAAGTTCGGATGCTGTGCCGCAATCACTTCCACTAACAAATCGCCGCGCTCGCCGCCATTCTGACCAGGCTCTCCTTTCGCGCGGATCCGGACGCTCTGTCCGCTGTCAATTCCGGCCGGAATGGATACCTTGATTTTCTTACGGGACTGGGTATAACCCGTTCCATAACAATGGGAACATCTCTCCTTGATTACGGAGCCCTTGCCGCCGCACTCCGGACAGGTCTGCACATTCCGCACCATACCAAACATCGACTGCTGTGTATAAACCACCTGCCCCGTACCACTACACTTGGTACAGGTCTGGGGAGCGGTACCTTCCTTCGCCCCTGTTCCGTGGCAGTGGGTACACTCATCCTTCAGGTTCATTTCAATTTCTTTTTCCGCACCAAAAATGGCCTCCTCAAAGGCAATCCGCAGGCTGGCACGCAGATTCGCACCCTTCATAGGCGCATTTGTCTGGCGGCCTCTGCTCCGGCCGCCAAAGGTGCCTCCAAATAAATCGCCAAATATATCACCGAATATATCGCCCATATCTCCGGCATTAAAATCCCAGCCTCCGGCTCCTCCGCCATTCTCAAAAGCGGCATGGCCAAACTGGTCATACTGTTTCCTCTTATCCGGATCGCTCAAAACCGCATAAGCTTCGGAGGCCTCCTTAAACCTGGCTTCGGCCTCCTCGCTGCCTGGATTCGTATCCGGGTGATATTTCTTCGCCAATACACGGTATGCTTTTTTTAAGGCTGCATCATCGGCATCCCGACCCACACCAAGCACCTCGTAATAATCTCTCTTCGTCTCCGCCATAATTCATAACGCCTCTCTAACTATGTTCTTTAAATAGATGTTGCCCCGATCGACAAAACGCCCATTTGGGACTGCCGGAGAAATGGAATTCCTTCCCTCCGGCAGCCCCAGATCAGGCATCGTCTATCGGATAAATCGTTTATACTTTTTACACTTCTTTATAATCTGCGTCTACTACATCGTCCTCCGGCGCGCTCCCGCCGGCAGCCCCCATATCCGGGCCGGCTCCTCCGGCTCCCTGGGCCTGCTCATACACCTTGGCAAACAGGGCCTGCGCGCTCTTCATGAGCTTTTCTTTTCCATCCTTCAGTTCCTGTACCTGAGCGTCGGTGATTTCTTCTAAATTTGCGGTAGCTTCTACCACTGCCTTCAGGTCATTCAGATCCGCTTCCACCTCACTCTTCAGAGAAGCATCCAGCTTATCGCCCACTTCTTCCATTGCCTTCTCGGTCTGGAATACAATTGCGTCAGCATCGTTGCGGGCATCAATGCCTTCCTTGCGCTTTTTATCCTGCGCTTCAAATTCTGCCGCCTCCTGTACCGCCTTCTCAATATCCGTATCGGACATGTTGGAGCCGGCTGTGATCGTGATGTGCTGCTCTTTACCGGTACCCAGATCCTTTGCCGATACATTTACAATACCATTTGCATCGATATCAAAGGTAACTTCGATCTGCGGCACACCTCTTCTGGCCGGCGGAATTCCATCCAGACGGAACTGTCCAAGACTCTTGTTATCTTTTGCAAACTGTCGCTCACCCTGGAGTACGTTGATATCCACTGCCGTCTGGTTATCTGCCGCCGTGGAAAATACCTGGCTGTGCTTCGTCGGAATCGTGGTATTTCTCTCAATCAGACGAGTAGCCACACCACCCATAGTCTCAATGCTCAGAGACAGTGGCGTTACATCCAACAACAGGATTTCACCGGCACCGGCATCGCCGGCCAGCTTACCGCCCTGAATGGAAGCACCGATGGCTACACACTCGTCAGGGTTCAGGTTCTTACTGGGTTCTTTACCAGTCAGCTGTTTTACCTTTGCCTGTACGGCAGGTACACGAGTGGAACCGCCTACCAGCAGTACCTTATCCAACTCAGAAGAAGAGATGCCCGCATCTTTTAACGCATTATTCACCGGTACTATGGTCTTCTCTATCAGATCATGGGTCAGCTCATCAAACTTTGCGCGGGTCAGGTTCATGTCGAAATGCTTCGGTCCCTGGTCCGTAGCCGTGATAAAAGGCAAATTAATATTTGTCGTCGTCGCAGTCGACAGTTCCTTCTTCGCCTTTTCGGCGGCTTCCTTCAGTCTCTGCATAACCATCTTGTCATTCGACAGATCCACGCCTTCGTTCTTCTTAAACTCTGCCAGCATATACTGGGTGATTCTGTCATCGAAGTCATCACCGCCCAGGCGGTTATCTCCGGAAGTAGCCAGTACTTCAATTACACCGTCACCAATCTCAATAATGGAAACATCGAAAGTACCGCCGCCCAGATCGTATACCATGATCTTCTGTTCATGCTCATTGTCCAGGCCGTAAGCCAACGCTGCTGCCGTAGGCTCATTAATGATACGCTTTACATCCAGACCGGCAATCTTACCGGCGTCCTTCGTAGCCTGGCGCTGTGCATCGTTGAAATAGGCCGGTACGGTAATCACCGCTTCTGTCACCTTCTCACCCAGATAGCTCTCGGCGTCTGCTTTCATCTTCTGGAGAATCATTGCTGAAATCTCCTGGGGTGTATACTGCTTATCATCGATCTGCACCTTATAATTGGTACCTATCTCTCTCTTAATAGAAGAAATGGTCTTCTCTGCATTGGTAACGGCCTGACGCTTCGCAGGCTCACCTACCAGACGCTCTCCCGCCTTCGTAAAAGCAACCACGCTGGGAGTCGTCCGGACACCCTCCGTATTGGCGATTACTACCGGCTTTCCGCCTTCCATAACAGCTACACATGAGTTTGTAGTTCCTAAGTCAATTCCAATAATCTTACCCATAATCTATTTCCTCCTGATATTCATAAATTCTTATTTATCTGCACCTCTTACGAGGGAAGCATACTTTAATTTGCCACTTTTACCATGCTGTAACGGACCACACCGTCCTTATACAGATAGCCCTTCTGAAATTCTTCGACGATCATATTCTCGCCGGCCTCTTCATCCTCCACATGTATAACCGCATTGTGATAATCCGGATTGAATTCCTTTCCTAATGCTTCAATTTCCTTAACGCCCAGATCCTCTAATACGGAAAGCATCTGCTTATATACCTTATCCATGCCATCCGCAAAAGGATCACTCTTTTTCTCTTCCGGCACGGTTAATAGTCCTCTTTCAAAATTATCTAACACCGGCAAAATCTGTTCGATCACATTTCTGGCCCCTACTTCAAACCGGGCTGCCTTCTCTTTCTCGGTGCGCTTGCGGAAATTATCAAACTCCGCCATTGTCCTCTGCAGACGATCCGTAATTTCTGCCAGTTTATTCTCCAGATCCGATTCCAGTTCCTCTGCGGTCTCATCCGCATCCGTAACTTCTGCCGGATCCTCTGTCTTCTCTATCGTCTCCTCTGCTTCCTTTATGACCTCGTCCGTCTCCGGTGTTTTGTCTGACTTCTTTGCCACCACCAATTCCTCCTTTATTTTTTCTTAAAAATTTCATCCAGCTGGGACATTGTGTTCTTCAGCGTGGCCACCACCTTCTGATAATCCATCCGCTTCGGTCCGATAATACCAATCTTGCCCTGAACACCTTCTTCTAATTCGTAGGTAGCCGTAACCACACTGCAATCCTTCATGGTCTCCACCGGCACCTCATCTCCGATATATACCTGAATCTCATGTCTGTCCTCTCCGCCCTCGGAGCTTCCAGACATGATACTCTCCAATCGTTCCTTCTCCTCCAGGGTACTGATCAGCTCACTGGCCTTATCGCCGCCTGTCAGCTCCGGATATTTGAAAATATTGGGAGTGCCGCTGGTATAAATAGGAAGGTTATCCTCCTGCCCCAGTGAATCCGCCACCGCATCCAGCACCTTGCTGATAATCTCGCTATGGGATCCGGCCTCCTCCTTCAGCTTCGTAATGATACCCAGATTAATCTCCTCAATCGTCAACCCATTCAGATTACTGTTCAGCAAAAGATTTAATCCTAAAATATCATCGTCCGGAATATCTTCATCAATATTCAAAATATTATTCTTAACCAGGTTACCGTCCAGCACCACAACTGCCAGGAGCTTCCCATTCCCCATAGGGGACAACTGCGTAAACTTCACTTTATTCTTCTGATACCGCGGACCGCTGATCATCGTAGCATAATTGGTATTCGCCGCCAGGATCTTCGCCATTTGCATCAGAAGCTCCTCCACCCGGTCCACACGCCGCAGCAGAAATTCATTCCGCGTATCCGTCGGCAGCTGCCGGTCCTGCATCAGCTGATCCACATACAGACGATAACCTTTATCCGTAGGTATCCGTCCCGCAGAGGTATGTGGCTGTATAATCAACCCCAGTTCCTCCAGATCCGCCATTTCATTACGGATCGTCGCCGGAGATAACTGAAGCTCCGTAAGCTTGGAAATCGTACGGGAACCTACCGGTTCACCTGTCTCCTGATAGTTCTGAATGATCGCATGCAGAATCTTTTGTTTTCTTTCGTCCAACTCCATACAGTCACTCCTTCCAGGTTATTAGCACTCTACTTGTTTGAGTGCTAACACCTTTCTAAAATAAGATACCACCTTCCTATTTTTTTGTCAACCGTTTTCCCATAAAGAAATTATTAATTATCACTAAAGTTTTAAGAGGTAATCCGCCTGGCGACGCCGCTGCCCCTGAGACAAGTAAAACCTCCAAACTAATGCGATTTAGCTTACATCAGTTTGAAGGTTTACACAATCTTTTGGAGTTGATTATAAGGATAATAGGACTCTCAAGGTTTTTTAAAGTTCCGTCTTCCAAAGGCCGTGGAGATTACAGTAGGCATAGACCGCCGTCGGTTTGTCATCCGCAAAGCGGAATGTGAGCTTCGGCTCATTGCCGATTCCAATGTACTTGCGTTGACCGCCACATTCCGTTTCTACATAAACAAAAGCGATGTAGTGTTTCTCTTCCATTGGATGCGGCGTACTGCCTACCCGAATCTCGATGCTGTCGTCCAATGCGGTCACGACAGGAAGATGCTTCTCAACACTTGCCTCGACGGTGTTCGGCACAAGCTCCGTCATTTTTTCGCCGCAGCAGACCATCGGTACCCCTTTGTTGTCAATAAGGCCTGCCATATTGCCACAATGCTTACAAATAAAGAATTTTTGCTCTCCTCGCATGTTTGTCCCTCCTCGTTATTGTTTTGAAAATTCGTCTTTTCCTACTCCGCAAACAGGGCATACAAAATCGTCGGGAAGGTTCTCCCATTTCGTTCCGGCTTCGATTCCGTTGTCAGGGTCTCCGGTGGTCTCGTCGTACTCATAGCCACACACATCACATACATACTTCATTTTCTGTTCCTCCTTTTACAGTCATTTGACAAACGCTTCCTTAGATTGGTTCAAAATCTTCCGCGCCATGCTTGCACAGGGGACAAATGAAATCCTCCGGCAAGGTTTCGCCTTCATATACATATCCGCATATTTTACATACAAACCCTTTCTTTTTTTCCTTTTGCGCCTTTGGTTTTGGCTTTATATGGTCGAAATAATACTGGTACGATACGCTTGGCGCGTCCGACAGTATAAATGCCTGCGTAACTTCCGCAATAAACAGCGTGTGAGTGCCGTAATCGAAGGATTCCGTTACCTTGGCTGAGATTACGCCGTTTGTATATTCAGGCACATACCGTATGCCGTTTGCCGTGCGTACATCATAGCCGCACCCTTCGAATTTATCAGCCGTTTTCCCACTGCTAAACCCAAATTGTTTGAAAATTTGGAAGGGCACGCCATTGGTTAAGATTGAGACGTTGAATTCCCCCGTTTCAACGATCATATCGTGGGTGAAATTGGCTTTGTTAACCGCAATGGAGATCCGCGTCGGAGATGAGGTAATCTGCGCGGCGGTATTGATAATACAGCCGTTATCTTTTCCGCCGTCTTTGGCTGTTAAAACAAACAAACCGTAAGTCAGCTTGAACATAGTACCGGATTCTACAGTATTAGACATCGCCTGATTATCCCGGTTACGTTTCACCAAAGCACCGGCAGAATTTGGAAAAGTTGCGGCAATCGCATTCACCATCGAATCTATTTCAGGAAGCTGCTCTGTTTTTAAGCTGGATTTAATGCTGATTTTGTTCTCAATAACATTGATATTTTTGCATTTCTTCAATATATTGCTAATCAAATTGCCGCTTGTCGCGGCCCATGAACCATTTTCAATTACCGCTACCGTACGGTTTTGAATATTATGCGCCGCAAGATCGTTAAGCAAGGCTTCCATCGTCACAAAAATCCCTGCATTGTATGTTGTGGACGCGAATACCAAATGACTCCACCGGAACGACGCCGATATAATTTCGGAGGCCGGTGTAACCGAAACGTCGAACATTACCGTCTTGATTCCGTTATCCCGCAGTCGGCAGGAAAGGATCTCCGCCACGTTTTCCGTATTTCCGTATACGGAGGCGTAAGCAATCATAACACCATATTCTTCCGGCTCGTAACTACTCCAGAGCGCATATTGGGAAACGATATCCGCTATGCTTTTCCGCCATACAAAACCATGAAGCGGACAGATCATGTCGATTGTGAGAGAGGACGCTTTATTCAGAAGCGTTTGAACCTGCGGCCCGTATTTTCCCACAATGTTCGTATAATAACGCCTCGCCTCATCCATATAATCCTTTGTGAAATCCACCTCGTCGGCAAACAGCGCGCCGTTGAGCGCGCCGAAGCACCCGAACGCGTCCGCGGAAAACAGTATTTTATCTGTTGAATCATACGTAACCATGACTTCCGGCCAGTGAACCATCGGAGCCATTACAAAATGAAGGACGTGTCTCCCGGTATTTAACGTATCATTTTCCTTTACGATATGAACGCGCGAATCATTATCTAAATCATAAAATTGCTTGATAAACGACAGCGTTTTGGCATTGCATACAATCTTTGCTCCAGGATACCGGAGCATCAGCTCCTTAAGAGCAGCGGAGTGGTCCGGCTCCATATGCTGTACCACAATATAGTCCAGGGCCCTGTCTCCCAAATTCTCTAAAATATTTTCCAGGAATCTTTGCTGTACGGCTTTGTCAACCGTATCAAACAGCACGGTCTTGTCATCTTTTAAAAGATACGCGTTATAGGACACGCCGTACGGAACAGAATAGACGCCTTCAAACATAGCCAGCCGCCGGTCATTCGCGCCAACCCATGCTAGGTCCTCTGTAATTTTTTTAGTGCAATACATAACTTTACCTCCTGGTAATAACTATTTGCGAGAACATTCGTAAACCTATGACTTTTCTTAACAAAATAATCATACCACATTTTGTGTATTAATAAAATCAAGATTTTATTAATATTTTTTAAAGAGCGTACGATCATAATGATTTACAGATACTTTCGTACCATTACCCGGCATCGCCCTTTACGGGTTTCTCCCAGCAGGCCATCATAAATCAGCTTTCCATACCCACGAATCGAGAGCACATCCCCCTGTCTCAATTGGTAACCGGGGTTCTCCATCTGCCTCCCGTTAAGGAAGATTTTCTTCTGGGTAAACCGCTCACTGCTCTTGCTGCGGGACTCATTAACCACGGCGGCCACCAGCACGTCGATACGCTCGGATGCCACATTGTAGACCCGTTCCTCCAATACCGGCGCCACTTCCGGGATGGTATTCTCCACCAGACGGCAGGACACGTAAGTGTGGCGGACCTTCACCAGATTCTCCTGAAGGTAGGCGGCTACGGTATCAACGCAATAGATATAGGCCCGCTTTACCCGAACCACAATGTCGCCCAACATTTCTCTCTCAATTCCCAGATTCAGCATTGCCCCCAGATAATCCCGGTGAGTCAGCTCCTCCGCGAATTTCTCCGCATTTGGCTCAACGCATAAGAGCGCAATCGGAAATGCACCGGGATAACCAAATTCGTCTTCCGAACCAAAACTTACCATCTGCCGTTCACAGCCGGCATTTCCTCCAAATGTCTGATGAGAGATAAAATTTAATTCCCCTCGCATCCGGCAGTAAAGATCCAGCTCTGCCATCGACAAGAAGTGGGTATAGGTATAGACATTCTGCTGGTATGCCTTCTCCGCCAGCTCCCGCAGGCGGCTTTGTATTAGATTCTCCTGCTCCATGGCGGCTCCTCTATCCGAAGAAGGGTTTCCGTTTCCATTGTAAACCTTCTTTTTCTCTATTCGCAAACGTTGTGATCAACTACAATGTTCTGCAGCCAAGCACCTTTTCTCACTAAGACAAACCCCAAAATACATTTAAAAATATCGATCATCTGACAGCACAGGTACATCCACAAAATACTCATGCCCGTAAACCGGCTTAGGCAGTATGCCAGCGGAATGGACACCATCCACATATAGAAGCTGTCGAAGATAAAGGTAATAAGCGTCTTACCGCCGGAGCGCAGCGTAAAATACGCAGCATGCATAAATGCGTGCATCGGCATATACAAAGCGGCGATTACAATCAGCTTCTGTGCCAGACTGCGAACTTCCTCCGTCGTATTGTAAAGCTTCGGAAAAAACGGCGAACACAACGCCATCACAAGACCGATCACAACGCAGCAGGCCACCGAGAAGAAAATCAGCTTACCGGCTGTCTCCTTCGCCTCCCGCAGCTTACCGGCTCCCAGAAGCTGCCCCACTATAATTGCCACCGCGCTGCCCATGGCGATAAACACTACATTAAAAATATTGGTAATTGTATTCGAAATATTCAAGCCGGCCACTACTGTGAGTCCACGGACAGAATAACATTGCATCAGCACTGCCACCCCGACCGACCAGAGCGCTTCGTTCACCAGCAGCGGCATTCCTTTACGGATGATCTGCTTCACCAGGTGCATGGGAATCCGAAAGCTGCGGTAGGCACCGACCACAAACCGATTCTGCTTCGGATGACAATGCGTCCAGATCAGCACAAAAGCACCTTCTGCAAAACGTGATATCACGGTCGCCAGCGCTGCTCCCTGAACCCCCATAACCGGAAAGCCAAATTTTCCGAAGATCAGGATATAGTTCAGAATCACGTTGATGACTACTGCCAGCAAACCCGCCTGCATGGGCTTGAAGGTCTCGCCCGTTTCCCGCAGGGTACTGGCATACATCTGGGCAATGGTAAAAGGAAGGAAACCCACCAGCATAATCTGAAGATACTCTTTACCGGAAGCCAGCGTCCGGGCAGCCTCAAGCGGATCTGCATCCGTATTAATGTATAGCCGGATAAGGCTCTCCCCAAAGGCCAGAAAGATCAGAATTCCCAATGCCAGAAGCAGTATACAGACCAATACCTTAAAGCGAAAGGTATCCCGGAGTCCTTGATCATTACCGCTGCCATAGAACTGGGCACCAAAAATTCCGGCCCCCGAAATGGCGCCGAATACACATAGATTAAACACAAACATCAGCTGGTTTACAATGGCAACGCCGGACATCTGTGCTGTGCCCACCTGTCCCACCATGATATTGTCCAGAAGCCCCACGAAGTTCGTGATGCCATTCTGAATCATAATCGGTACGGCAACCAGCAGCACCATCCGGTAAAACTGCTTATCACCAATTAGCTTTCTCATCCTCTGCTCCCTTTCACGTATTTACCATATTAGCACATTTTTCTGAAAAGGAAAGCATGAATTCACAAATTCTGTAAGGAAATCTCCTTTAAGAGGATCCGCTCTCAAAGACCTCCAAAAACCGTTTGCCATATTTTTTATATTTCGCCTCTCCCACACCGGAGACCGTCATCATTTCTTCCTTATTCTTTGGGCAAATCCGGCACATATGTATCAACGTCTTATCGGAAAAAACCAGGTAAGGAGGAATCCGGCTCTCCCGCGCAATCTGCAGACGAAGATTGCGCAGGGCCTCAAATAAGCCACGATCCACATCTCCCTGCAACGCTGCCGCCGGCCGTTCCTTCCCCGCCGTTTTCACTGCCGGCTGTTCCTTCGCAATTTTCATCCGGATGAACTGCCCGCCGTTTAAGACTGCTTCAGACCTCCCGGTCAGCTTCAGCACCGGATATTCATCCCGGGTCAGATAAAGGTAATCCTGCATCGTCAGATAATTCATCACCTGGCGGATCCGGTATACCGGTACATCCTTCAGCATCCCATAGCAGGAATTTTGATCCAGGCGGCATTGCAGTAACCGGGCCGATCTTCCGCCATGTACCGCCTCAGCAATCAGGGTCATGCCAAACCGTTCCCGGCTCACCTTCACGCAGCGGATTAAGGCTGTCGCAATTTCGGTCACATCTACTTCCTCGAACTGGGTCAGGCAGTTGGAACAGTTTCCGCAGTAATTGGCGCCGTATTCTCCGAAATACCGCAGAATATATTCCCGGAGGCAATCGGCGGTCAGACAGTATACGGTCATTTTCTTCAGCCGTTCCCGCTCCCGCTCTTGAATCAGCTCCCGCAGCTCCGGCTCCATTTCCTCACTTTGATCTCCCCGTTCAATAAGAAATTGATTCGTCACCACATCCTGACCGCCGTAGAGCAAAAGGCAGTCTGAGGGGATTCCGTCCCGCCCTGCGCGGCCGGCTTCCTGGTAGTAACTTTCAATATTCTTCGGCATATTATAATGGATTACATACCGTACATTAGACTTATCAATCCCCATTCCAAAGGCATTGGTAGCCACCATGACGGTCCTCTGGTCATAAATAAAGTCGTCCTGGTTTTTCCGCCGTTCCAGATCACTAAGACCGGCATGATAACGTGTAGCCGAAATTCCGTCCCTGTTCAGCCGGTTACAGACCTCCTCCACCAGCTTCCGCGTCAGGCAATAAAGGATGCCGCATTCCGCTGCATGCTCCTGGATATATTGAAGCGCCTCCGCGTATTTATCCTTTGGTTGTTTTACCATGAATTTCAGATTCTTCCGGTCAAAACCCGTGATGAGGCTGACAGGATCCTGCAGTCCCAGCAGAGAAATCATATCCTCCTTAACCTCACGGGTCGCCGTAGCAGTAAAGGCACTGACGACAGGCCGCTTCGGCAGCCGATCGACGAATTCTGCAATCCGCAGATAGCTGGGGCGGAAATCCTGCCCCCATTGCGATACGCAATGGGCCTCATCCACACTGATCATCGATATTTCCACGGTCTCTATAAAAGCCAAAAATTCTCCGGTCATCAGCCGCTCCGGCGCCACATAGATAATCTTATAGGTTCCCCCTCTGGCCAGCTGCAATGCCTTACGGTATTGGGCCGGACTCAAAGAGCTGTTGAAAAAGGCCGCATGGACTCCGGCCTGATTCAGGGCTGACACCTGATCCTTCATGAGTGAAATTAAAGGCGATATTACCAGTGTGATTCCCGGCAGCATCAGTGCCGGGATCTGGTAGCAGATGGACTTACCGGCACCCGTGGGCATAATACCAAGCGTATCCCTTCCCGAGAGAATCCCATCAATCAGGACCGGCTGTCCCTCCCGAAAGCTGTCATAGCCAAAGTAAGTCTTAAGATACTGTTCTTTGTTCATTCGTATTTCTCTTTCATAGAATTTCGGGTTACTTACCGGCCTGACTCCTGATCCTCCACCGTCCGCTCTAACTGCTCCTTCGCGTGACGTATCTCTTCCGCCTGGGCTTCCGTTATAGTCTCCAGCTTCATTTTCTTCATAACCCTGCGCAGCTCGCCTAACTCATCCTTGATGCGGCTCCGCTGCTGTTTATCCATTGTCTTTTTCTCCTGGGAAAGCAGCTGTTCGGTCCGGAACATAAGAGCCTCTGCCTCATTATAGACCTCCACAGAAGCCGCCTTCTGCCGGTCTTCGGATTCATAGACCTGCGCGTCGCGGATCGCCTGTTCAATCTCCCTGTCAGACAAATTGGAGCTGGCCGTTATCGTAATATACTGCTCTTTACCGGTACCCAGATCCTTCGCCGATACCTTGAGAATTCCATTGGCATCAATATCGAAGGTCACCTCGATCTGCGGGACGCCCCGCATGGCCCGCTTAATCCCCGACAGTTTAAAATTCCCAATCAGCTTATTGTCTCTGGCCATCTGCCGCTCTCCCTGGAGCACCTTAATCTCTACAGAAGTCTGGAAATTTGCAGCCGTGGTGAAGACCTGGCTGTAGCGTGTGGGAATGGTAGCATTCTTCTCAATCAATCTTGTGGCGATTCCTCCCATCGTCTCAATGGATAAAGACAGGGGCGTCACATCCATCAGCAGAATTTCATTCAGCCCTGGATCACCGGCCAGCTTGCCACCCTGTACCGCCGCTCCCAATGCGACACACTCATCGGGATTTAGGCCGCGGCTGGGTTCTTGCTTCGTTAACAGCTTTACTTTATTCTGCACGGCTGGAATACGGGTAGAGCCGCCTACCAGCAGTACCCGGCCCAGGTCGGAAGCTTGCAGCCCTGCGTCCCGAAGCGCCTGTTCCACCGGCCCTCTGGTACGTTCTACCAGATGATACGTCAATTCATCAAACTTTGCGCGGGTCAGGGTAATATCCATATGACGCCCGCCTTCTTTGGTCGTGGCGATGAACGGCAGGTTCACCTGTACAGTGGTAGACGCAGACAATTCCTTCTTCGCCTTCTCTGCCTCCTCCCGGATCCGCTGCATTGCCATTTTATCTTTCGATAGGTCGATCCCCTCCATCCGCTTAAACTCACTGACCAGCCAGGCCGTAACGGCTCCATCAAAGTCGTCTCCGCCCAAACGGTTATCGCCGGAAGTGGATATCACCTCTACCACACCGCCGCCAATCTCAATAATTGACACATCAAAGGTACCACCGCCCAGGTCATATACCATGATCTTCTGCTGGTATTCATTATCCAGCCCATAAGCCAGCGCCGCCGACGTAGGTTCATTTACAATCCGCTCTACCGTCAGTCCGGCAATTCGCCCTGCATCCTTCGTAGCCTGGCGTTGCGCATCGTTAAAATAGGCAGGCACCGTAATCACTGCCCGTGTAACATTCTCTCCCAGGTAGCTTTCCGCATCCTTCTTCAGCTTCTGTAAAATCATAGCGGAAATCTCCTGGGGGCTGTATTTCTTACCGTCAATCGGAATACGGGTGTCTGTCCCCATCTGCCTTTTGATCGAAGAAACCGTGCGGTCTACATTAGTGACTGCCTGCCGTTTCGCAGGTTCTCCCACCAGCCGCTCGCCGGACTTGGTAAAGGCCACAATCGATGGCGTTGTTCGAAAACCCTCTGCATTCGCGATTACGGTTGGCTGTCCGCCTTCCATTACAGCAACACAAGAGTTCGTAGTTCCCAGGTCAATTCCAATAATTTTACTCATACTGATCCTCCGATGGTTCATCTGGTCCTCCGGTGGCTTCTCTCTTTATATTGTAGCATCTGTCAAACCAGGTTATGTATAGTAGGCTACCCTTTTTTGGGGAACAAATCAATAGATTAATCCTTAAATTGTATAAAAATAAGATAAAGTATCTGTTATCCTTCCTCAATTATCCGCCATTCCCGGATCAATCTCGCTAAGCTATACCCCGCATTAGCCGGGCTGGTGGAGGGCAGGCAGACAGCCGGACGCCCCGTCTGGGATTGGCACCAGGCCGCATACAAGCGGCCGGCTGTCTTGCCGTTTGTATAGATTCCTTCAATTGGCGCCGCAGTAAAAATGCGGTTTAAGTCACAGGGCACTACATCCCGGATACTACTGTCACTGGAGCCCTGAATCCGGCAGGAGGCAATTACATCCCAGACCGCAATGCGGCTCCGGAGCAGAAATGCCTTCTTCTCTTCAATTGTTTCTGGCACCCCTTCTTCCATAATGGCTGCCAGCACTCTCCAGAACCGGTTCTGGGGATGATGGTAGAAGAAATGGGCCTCCCTGGATTTGACGGAAGGAAAGGTCCCCAGAATCAGAATTCTGGAGCTGGAATTATAAACTGGTTCTATTTCGTGGGTTACCAATTCCATTGTATCTTACCTGCTTTCAATCATTGCTGTCCTTCGGTTCAGATTTTCCAGAGGAAAAGGCCTACCGCGAGGTAAGCCTGCCGACGTTATGGATTATGACGGATACGGCGCCATCTTCATTCGTGATGAATTCCACGCAGCCCGGATGCTGGTACTGCTCCATGGGAATCCGGATTTCAATACCATTCTCCGTAGTAATGAACTGTTTATCAAATTTCCTTGTGGTTCCTGTGCTTAAAGGTACAATCGGCTCCTGACAGAGGTTATATTTATCCACCTTCTCAATGAAATCTTCCCGCATCTTAAGATTCTCCGGGAAAATCTTCTCGGCTGCGCGGGGTACGTCAATGGCCCCCTTCTCTGCCAGCTCTTCATAAAGTACGCTTTTCGCCTTCATACTCTCCGCGAACTGCTCTGATTCACTTAAGAAATCCTGCTGTACCTTCTCCACGGCCTTTGTTACAATGGCCAGCCGTGCCTTGCGGGACAGAGATCCCCCGCACTCCAAGAAACGCTCTGAGAAATAATTCTCCCGCTGTCCATTCACCTCATATTTCTTCTCCAGAAGACAGATCTCGTGGGATTCCAGGTTAATCAAGGCTGCTTCCTGCAGCTTTTGACTCCCCGTGGGCAAAATGGTCTTGTGCCGGATTAAGGCGTTACGGTTTCCCTGACCGCCGGCCTGCGTCACATGGGTATAGGACGCTTTGTAATTCATTTTAAGAATCGCCAGATGGGGAGACTGCTCTGCTTCATACAGTACGAAAGCGGCATCCGCCGCCGGTATATCCGGATTACCGCTCATAATCTCATAGAGACGTCCCGCCATTTGCTGGGTAGCCGGAATAAATCCGTCCTCCTGCAGGAGGGAAGGCAGCCAGGACTGCGCCTCGGACCCCTCCCGGAATAGGCATCTCTTCGTATCATCACCACCGGCGATCCGTTCAATATGACTCTGGAAAAATTCATGAAGCTCCAAACTGCTCTCCAGCTCGTCTTCCGATAACACCGGCATTCCCACATCCGAATCCAGAATATGCAGAATGACCTGTTTTATATGTAATTCACTCATACCTTCTCCTTGCACCTATCCGCCGACCACATCCGTTAAGAAATAATCATCAAAGGAGGGCATCATAAGTATAGCCATACATCCGGGCCAGTGCCTGAATGCCGTCGTTAATCTCCTCCCGGCTATAATCATGGCTCTCCAGGAAATCCTCTTCGAATTCATTCAAATGCAGATAAAAACAAAGAGCCATTTCAAATTCATCCGGATCCTCCAGATCCAGCCGATCCGACAGATAATTCTCCGCATCATTGATCAGCCCATGATCCGCCAGTTCAATCAGCCGTTCGTACAATAGATCCGTCTGGGTATAATGGGCCAGCTCCGGCAGATTATAATCCGCCATCTCCTTATTCAGCACCAGCTTTGCAATGGCACGTACCATATCTTTAATAGACCGTGTCAGATAATCTTCCTTTAACATATTACTTCACTCCATTTTTTTCAGAATCGATATATGCTCCCTACACCAAAGGGCAGCGCCGGCACAAAGGGCGCCAGTCACAATACCTCCCAATATATCCGTAGGATAGTGCACATACAGATACATGCGGGAAAATGCAATACCGGCGGCCAGAATTGCCGCTGCTATCCCCCATCGGCGGTCCGCATGCCACAGTACCACTGCCGCCGCCACCGCCGCCTGCGTATGTCCTGAGGGAAACGAATAATCTGTGGGATTTGCAATCAGCAGCAGTACGGAAGGATCCACCCAGCAGGGTCTGGGCCTTTGAATCACATTCTTCAGAATCAGGTTTCCCAGGATCAGCCCAAATACCAGCGCCAGCCCCATCACAAGACCATCCTTCCGATACTTTTTGATACAAAGCAGCACCAGCGCCGTAATAATCCAGATCAGGCCGCTGTCCCCCAGATGGGTAATTAATACCATGATTTTATCCAACAGCGGATTGTGAAGGCTTTGCAAATATTGCAAAAACGCTGTCTCCCTATTCAAGAAATCCATTCCTAATCCTCATATTCTTTTACTTGGCCTGGCGTAGTTTTACTAATTGTGAGCGGTACACTACACTAATGTACCACAATTTTATTAAGAAGAAAAGAATTAAAACAAACGCAGCTGCGTATACTCATACCCCCGCTTATAAGCATGGATAATATCGTCCATCCGATACAAAATACCCAGCTGCCCGCACTCTCGGCTGAATTTATCCCACAGTGCTCTGGCCCTGGGGCTGGTGCACTGATAGCAGGTCCCATACTTCTTCCGGTACCGCTCCCCCAGACCCTCGCCTGGAAAAATTCGTTCCAGCTGCTCCAGATAATGCTCCCGCTGGCCATTCCGCATCGTCATACCAAATGCCGGATAAATAAAACGCGCGCCGCAGTCCTTCGCCCGGCGTACAATCCCCAGCACATTCTCTTCCGTATCCTCCAAAAAAGGCAGTACCGGCATTAGCAAAATCCCAGCAAAAATTCCGGCGGAAGACAGTGCCTCAAGCGCCGCAAAGCGTCTCGAAGACACCGGTGCTCCCGGCTCCACCTTTCTGCTCATCTCATCCTCTATTGCCGTAATCGTAAGCTTACACAGCACCGGCGAATGCTCCCGGATCGAAGACAGGACGTCAATATCCCGTACAATCAAATCACTCTTCGTCGCAGTAGAACTGCCAAACCCAAATGCATCCATTAATTCCAACGCATGACGGCTTAGCTCCAGCTCCTTCTCATAAGGATTATAAGGGTCACTCATGGCCCCGCTCCCCACCACGCCGGTCTTCACCTTCCGCCGCAGCTCATTCCGGATTATCGTAAGCGCATTCTCTTTCGCCCGAACCCGGTCAAAATCCCCCACCTGGTAACAGTCACTTCGGCTGTCGCAGTAAATACAGCCATGGCAGCACCCCCGGTAAAGATTCATATTATAATCATGTCCGAACCACTTAGAATCCTTCGTTCGGGTAATAATCGTCTTAGCTGGTACATAATCCATCCGATCACCTGCCTGTACTATTTTCTTCTATTGAGACGGTTTTGTCTAAAAACTGGGCGGCGCGGAAATCCACAGAATCGTGGCCCCGGCCGCCGATGTCAGGAAATGCTTCTGATCCGGGGTATAGTAGAAGGATTCTCCCTTCTTCGCCCGATAGGTATGTTTACCGATATGAATTGTCACCGTTCCTTGCAGAACATAGCCAAACTCCTCCCCCTCATGAGGATTATCCGGATAAGTAGAGCCATCCTTCTCCAGTGTCAGCAGGATCGGCTCCATCATATTTTTCTGCGCATTGGGAATGATCCATTCAATCCGGTTGTACAGCTCACTGTCCTCTTTTTCGAAATAGTCCGCCTTTTTAAAAACAATCTGCTCCTGCCTGGGCTTCTCAAAAAAATCCGCCGGCGTGGTGCCAAGGCACTGTAAAATATCAATCAGGGTCGCAATGGAGGGAGACGTCAAATCCCGTTCCACCTGGGAAATAAAACCCTTCGAAAGCTCAGCCCGATCCGCCAGCTCCTCTTGCGTCAATCCCTTTAGTATACGAAGTTCCTTTAATCTTGATCCGATTTCCATACCGTCTCCTTTGTTTCCCGTCTATAGATCTAAACTAAAAGTTTAGCAATCCTAAACACAAAAAGTGGCATATTTTATTATAACCAGATTGGCTTTTGTGTCAACTCTTTTTCGTAAAACCTTAACAAATAGAGGGGATTATGTTATAATATGATACCAGGGTCAAAAGGTCATGTGTTTCATGCTTGCATGAAAAAGCATGACTTTGGGACCCGCAAAACATGAGAAAGTAGCCCGAATAGGGCGGATTTCGAATGTTTTTAGGATTGCGAGAGCACAAAGTGCGTAGCAATCCGTAGGTATCAGGACGAGCAAGACCTTTTGTCGCCCTAATCATAGAATCAGGAGGGAATTAAGATGAATAAATCCTATGCCGTCTACATCGGATCGCATACCGACACCAACAACAGCAAAGGACTGACTATATTCGACGTAGACGCAGAAAAGGGAGACCTGAAGAAACGAGGAGAAATAGAGGTTAGCAATGCATCCTATCTGGCCACTTCACCTGACCGTCATTTCCTCTATAGTATTACGGACAAAGGCGTGGCCTCCTTCCGGATTTTACCGAACGGCAATCTGAACCGTCTGAATACGGCGGCCATACGGGGAATGCGGGGCTGCCATATTTCCACCACTAAGGACAACCGTTTTCTCTTCGTCTCCGGCTATCACGACGGCAAGATCACCGTGCTCCACGTTAATGAGGACGGTTCCGTAGGCGCCATCGCAGACGGTGTCTTTCACAGGGGCCCCGGCAGCGTTGCCGAACGGAATTTTAAACCCCATGTACGCTGCGCGCAGCTGACACCGGATGAGAAATACCTCTGTGTAGCGGACTCCGGCATCGACCAGATCCGGATCTATCACTTTGACCACACAAAAGGAATTCTCACCTCCTGCGACACACTGCGCTGCCCGCTGCAGTCAGCCCCCCGGCGGCTGCTCTTCTCTTCGGACGGCAAATATATGTATCTGATCAAAGAATTGAGCAATACCATCGCCGTATACACTTATGACGGCTCCGGCAGGATGCCGGTATTCGAGGAAATTCAGACAATTTCCACTCTGGGGAAACAATACAATGACTTCAGCGCCGCTGTGGCACTGCAGTTTTCCCCAAACGAAGACTACCTGTTCTGCACCAACGCCGGCGATCACAGCCTGGGCTTCTTCCGCCGGGACCTGGAGACGGGTATGCTGATCCAGCTGAGCGTACTGCCCATAAGCGGAAAATATCCCACGGATGTAGACCTTTTTCCCGATGGTAGAAATCTATTCTGCGCAAACTATGACTCCAGTACACTAACCTTCTTCCATGTACACTACGACACCGGGGTGATTGTCATGTCCCGTGCTCCGCTGGACATCGACCAGCCCAAATGTTCCCTGCTGGTAGAGCTTCCGGAAGATTAGATTTTAAACCACAAAAAAGCAAGACGCGGATCTCATGCGCCTTGCTTTTACGTTTGCTCTTATCCCTTATTCTTATAATACACCAATTGCACATTTCCCTGTCCGTCGATCGGCTCCCGGCGGATCTTAAACATCCCCAGCGACTCCATAAAGGGCGTAAACTTGGAAAATCCATAGTTACGTACATCAAAATCCGGAAAGCGCTTGGCGAGCTGATTCCCCAGCTCGCCGGAATAAATCCAGCCATCCTCATCCGAACACTCTTCCACCACATCACAAATTGCCTTTTTAATCTTCTTCAAATCCGCCTGGACTTCCGGCCGTCCCTTCTTCCCTGCCGCTCCGGTCTCGGTACGGTACTTCGTCTGTTCCGCCGGAAGGTTATTCTTCACGACCGCCACCTCAGGCGTTCCGCCTTCCTTCGCGGCACTCTGGGCATATGAATAAAGCTTATCCAGGTAACGAAATAAATTACAGGCAGCTACAAAAGGCTTCGGAGTCTTCTCCTCGCCCATTCCAATCACATACATACCCGATTCCCGCAGGCGGGATGCCAGGCGGGTAAAATCACTGTCCGAAGACGCGATACAGAATCCGTCTACCGTCCCGGAATATAAAATATCCATCGCGTCAATGATCATCGCGGAATCCGTTGCATTCTTCCCCACAGTATACCCATACTGCTGAATCGGGTTAATCGAATTATCCAAAAGTACATTCTTCCATGAATTCAATTGGGTATTCGTCCAATCACCATAGATGCGCTTATACGTAGCCACACCGTATTTCGCCGTCTCATCCAAAATGATCTTCACATATTTATCCGTAATATTATCCGCATCAATTAAAATAGCAAATTTTCTTTCATTTCCCATCTCAATATATCCTTATCCTTTCCGCTTTCCGGTATTTTTACCGCATCTCAATTATACCCCGACCAGTCTATAAGATCAAGCATAATCCGGACAGACTTTATTGGGAAAGGACACGAATCATCCAATCTGTCTTTCATCCCGCAAAATCGCGTAAATAGCCGCATCCAACACCTTTCCATATTTCAAGACGTACTGCCGGAGGATTCCCTCACAGGTAAAGCCATTCTTCTCCAGCACCCGGCGGGAGGCATAATTGTCTGCAATCAGTTCCGCATCCAGACGGAGAATGTCATAGTCTCCAAATGCAATTTCACAGAGTTTTCCCACCGCCCAGGTACCGATTCCCTGCCCATGGAAGGCTTCCCCCAGCCAATAGCCGATTCCAGCTGTTTTTACGTTAACATCCTCTCTGAATCCGATATTGGCACCGCCGGCAATTTTCCCGTCCACCGTAATGGCAAAGAATAAATCCTTGCCGGTAAATCCTTTGCAGAACCGGATAAACTCCCGTGCGTCGTCTTCCACGTAGGGAAAAGGGAAGGTATCCCGCAGATATTGCGCTATGTTCCGATTATTTGCCTGCAATGCCAGTTCCTTCGTGTCTGTAATTTTCCATTCTCTTAGTTGAATATTCATGTCTGGTCCTCCTTCTTGGAAATTGATGGTAATTGGTAATAAAAAGAATGCGCTTTGGCGCATTCTCGCGCCGAGCGCGGTCGCTTGCGACAAATTTCATCTTGCGCGAGTGCGCATCCCCCGGAGGGTTTTCATTTTATAGGAAGCAATTTCCTATAAAATGAAAAAAGCGCTCCCTCCATAAGGACGAGAGCGCTTTGCTTCGTGTTACCACCTTAATTCATCCCTGCCTCGCAGCAAAGACCTCTACAAGTACGGAGCCTGAGACTCGATACTCTGACGCTGTAACGGGCGTTCCCGCCGTAGCCTATACATTCCTGTAGTCGGTACGTAGCTCCGAGACCATTTTCAACAGTGCCTTCCGTGCTTCCTCTCACCAACCGAAGCTCTCTGGGACGTATCTCACCATCTACTCTTCTCTTCACAGCCTTTTAATCTTCTATTCGGCATGGTCCTCCGCAGGCTTGCGTCCAATCGGAAACCGGGCGAGCTGCCTTACGGCTCCGGTAACGACCGGCACAATCCGCCCGGACAAAATCGCGCTTCTATCCAGACTGATTTACCGCTGCGTGTGCAGATACACCATGTTTTCTAATAGTATATGCACGGTATTTGAAAATGTCAACAAATTTAATGTTTTTTTTGCGTATCATCGCACAGCGGCGTACCTGTACAGCCGCTGCAGCCACCACAGCCGCAGGATTTTCCTTGCTTTCCGGACTTCCGGATACTTCTTACCGCCAGGAACAGCATACCTGCTACAATCAGAAAAATCACCGTTGTCGATAAATACTCTGCAACAAATCCTCCCATAGGGATCACCTCTCTGTCGTTAGTTGTTTCTAACCTATGTATAGATTAGCACCGGCTAATCCAATTGTCAATCCCTTTTTCTTAATGAGGCACTGCTTTACTCGATTTCCCGCAGCGTCTGTACCAGCTCTCTGGCACAGACGTCATCCCGGGTAATGACCAGAATCGTATCATCTCCGGCCAGTGTCCCCACGACACCGGGCCACTCCAGGTCGTCCATGGTGGCGCAGACTGCCTGGGCCATGCCGGTATAGCTTTTAATAACCACCATATTCCGGGCATAGTCTATGTGTATGACGGAGTCCCGATATAAGGAATAGAACTTACTGGTGGCTTGGTATTTCTCCGTTGGTTTCCCCGCTTGATAGCGGTAATCACCGTCTCCGTCGGCAGTCTTAACCAGCCGCAATTCCCGGATATCCCGGGAAACCGTTGCCTGCGTCACCTGGAAGCCCTCTTCCTCCAAACGCTTTAACAGATCATTCTGTGTCGCGATCTTCTCACCTGCAATTAGCTTTAAAATCGTTTCTCTTCGAGTCGTTTTTCCATTGTTGGTTTCCTTGTTCTGATTCATATCGGATACTCCTGTTATCTCGCGAACGAGACTTGGATTTTAAATAATGTAATTCCTCTTGATTTCTATAATAAAGTCGCGTAAACCACTGCTTTAATTGTATGCATCCGGTTCTCCGCTTCATCAAAAACGACGGATTGCTTGGATTCAAAGACCTCGTCGGTCACTTCCATTTCCGGAATTCCGAACTTCCTTGCAATATCCGCGCCAATGGCCGTCTTCGTATCGTGGAAGGAAGGCAGGCAGTGCATGAAGATTGCCTCCGGTTTCGCGTTTTCCATTACCTTTCCATTTACCTGATAATCCTTCAGCAGACGAATCCTCGTCTCCCATACCTCATCCGGCTCTCCCATGGATACCCATATATCGGTATAGACCACATCGACATCCTTAGTAGCGGCTTCTACGTCCTCCGTCAGCGTAACACTTCCTCCGCTTTCCGCCGCCAGCTTCCGGCATTCTGCCACCAGCTGCTCCTCCGGAAACAATTCCTTCGGCGCGCAGGCAGTAAAATGCAGGCCCATTTTCGCGCAAGCTACCATTAAGGAATTCCCCATATTATTTCTGGCATCTCCCATATACGTAAAACGCACGCCCTTCAGACATCCCAGCTTCTCTTCAACCGTCAGCAGGTCTGCCAGCATCTGCGTCGGATGAAACTGATCCGTCAGACCATTCCATACCGGCACACCGGCATGGGCAGCCAGCTCTTCTACCAGCTCCTGGCTGAAGCCGCGGTATTCAATACCATCATACATCCGCCCCAGCACACGGGCTGTGTCCGCAGTGCTTTCCTTCTTACCCATCTGGGAACTGCCGGGATCCAGATAGGTTACACCCATACCCAGATCCATACCGGCCACTTCAAAGGCACAGCGGGTTCTGGTAGAGGTCTTCTCAAATAACAGCACCATGTTCTTTCCCTCCAGATAACGGTGGGGGGTGCCGGTTCTCTTTAAATCCTTAAAATCTCTGGCCAGATCTAACAGATACCGGATCTCTGCCGGGGTATAATCTAACAGTTTCAGGAAGCTTCTTCCGCGTACATTCACAGCCATAATACTTACTCCTCGTTCTCTAATGTTCCCGTATAAGAGGCATGCTCATGCAGCGAGGGCCTCCCCTTCCCCGGGACAATTCGGCGCTTGGAATTTCCAGAACCGTAACCCCTGCCTCACGCATCAGGCGGTTCGTAATCTCATTCCGCTGATACACAACTACCACTCCCGGTGCGATACAAAGGGTGTTAGAACCGTCATTCCACTGTTCACGCTCTGCGGCAATTCTATCATTTCCCCCACATTTTATCAAGGTTACTTTAGGAATTTCCAGATATTTTTCCAGAATTTTCTGCAGACTGTCTTCCATTTTTACTATTTTGACTGAATTGGTTCCCTTCCCTCTCGTTAGTTCGTATACCACCAGCGGATGCAGAATTCCAGGATGCACGGTAAATTTATCCGCATCAATCTGCGTAAAGACCGTATCCAGATGCATAAAGGCGCGGGTGTCCGGAATATCAAAAGCCAGCACCGTCCGCACCTGACACCGGGGATTCCCAAAGAGCCTTTTCGCCAGGCTTTCGATCGCGTCTGCCTGGGTTCTCTGGGAAATCCCTACAGCAATGACTGTTTCACTAAGATTCAGAATATCACCGCCCTCTATGCTGAAAGGATCCTCCCGATCATAAAACAGCGGAACCTCCCCTGCAAAGTCCGGGTGATAACGCAGAATATATTCTCCATAGATGGTCTCCCTCCGGCGTGTGACCGAATACATACGATTCAGGCAAACACCATGCCCGATTGAAGCAAAGGGGTCTCTGGTAAAATACAAATTGGGCATGGGATCGATCAAAATCCCTGCATATCCGCTCATCATTTCCTCCAGGGACTTCTGCCGGTTATGAACGACCTCCTTTAACATCAGACCTTCCATGGTCTTCAGTACCAGGTGCAGGGGCTTATCCTGATACTGTATGAAGTAATCATAAATTCTTTCCTGCCACTCCTCCGTATGAATTCCCGCCTCCTGGATCCACTGATAAATAAACTGATCCCGGATTAATTCACTTTGCCGCAGTACCTGGGCCATCAGATTTTCCAGGTAGACCACCTGTACTCCATGGGCCTGAAGCAAATCCGCAAATGCGTCATGCTCCTCCTTTGCCGCATGCAGATACGGAATATCATCAAAAAGAAGATGGGAAATCTGTTCGGGCGTCAAACGGTTTAATTCTGCTCCCGGACGATGCAGCAGCACCTTCTTCAAAGGTTTTATTTCACTGGTAATATGAATTCCTACCACGATGTTCCTCCTAACATTTTCTTCCTACTATCCTGCCACCGTTCCCGTATTTTATCCTGATCTTCCCTAACTTTCCGGGAGTCTGTAAAATTGACAGTTATTATGCTGTTTTACGCGAAATAGTTCCTCCCTTTTGTTCTTGACAAGCCCCTTAGTAAATTATATAATTGAAAAAATTTGCCCCGGCATATCCGGCGAAGGAATTACGAAAGGACAGGTGAAGATATGAAGCATCTAATTGATCCCACGGATCTGAGCCTCGCAGAAATTGACGAAATTCTGGCCCTTGCGGAAGAGATTATTAAGGACCGTCCCCGATTTGCAGAGGTCTGCAAGGGTAAAAAGCTGGCGACCCTCTTCTTTGAGCCCAGTACCCGGACACGATTAAGCTTTGAAGCCGCTATGCTGGAACTTGGCGGAAGTGTTCTTGGTTTTTCTTCCGCGGATTCCAGTTCCGCCGCTAAAGGAGAAAGCGTAGCCGATACAGCCCGCACCGTAGAGAAATACGCAGACATTATTGCAATGAGACATCCCAAGGAAGGGGCTCCGCTGGTAGCGTCCATGCATGTACACATTCCCGTGATTAATGCCGGTGACGGCGGACATAACCACCCCACTCAGACTCTTACCGATCTGCTTACCATTCAGCAAACCAAGCATCGTCTTAACAATCTAACGGTTGGCTTCTGCGGAGATTTAAAATTTGGCCGTACCGTTCATTCCTTAATTAAACAGTTATCACTTTATGATAATATCAAATTTGTTCTGATTTCTCCCGAAGAACTCCAGGTTCCGGATTATATAAAAGAAGAAGTTTTAATACAGAAGAATATTCCCTTCGTGGAAGTGCAGCAGATGGAAGACGTGATCCATGACTTGGACATTTTGTACATGACGCGCGTACAAAGAGAGCGTTTCTTCAATGAAGCGGATTACATCCGGTTAAAAGACAGCTACATTCTGGATCTGAATAAGCTGGAGAATGCCAGAGAGGATCTGAAGATTCTGCATCCGCTGCCCCGTGTCAATGAAATTGCAACAGAAGTGGACGACGACCCCAGAGCAGTTTACTTTGATCAGGCCGAATATGGCAAATTTGTGCGGATGGCACTGATTATGAAGCTGCTTGGCCTCGACGCAAACGCATAGAAGGAGGAAAAATCCATGTTAAAGGTTGACAGTATTGAAAGAGGCATTGTGCTGGATCATATTAAGGCCGGGAAAAGCATGCAGATTTATAAATTCCTGCACCTGGATGCACTGGACTGCAGCGTTGCCATTATTAAGAATGTAAAGAGCAATAAGATGGGCGCTAAGGATATTATTAAAATCAACGAAACGATTGATATTAATTTGGATGTGTTGGGATACATCGATCCGAACATTACGGTTAATATTATTGAGCATGGCGTCACCGTAGAGAAAAAGTGCCTGGCACTGCCGGGGCGGATTACGAATGTGGCAAAATGCAAGAACCCCCGCTGCATTACCTCCGTCGAGCAGGATCTGGACCATATCTTCCGGCTGGCAGACAGGGATGCCGGAGTTTACCGCTGTGTCTACTGTGATCATAAGACCGAGGGGACGTTTTGATGAAACGAAGGCAGGGCAAAAAATGCCCTGCCTTCGTTTCATCACCAATGCTTTACTTTAAAATAACTTTCCGATAGTTCTTTTTACCGCGCCGAAACACCATTCCCTCACCGCGAAGCTGCTCTGCGGCAAACATGGCTTTAATATCCGTTACCTTCTCTCCTTCGGCCATAACACCGCCCTGCTCGACGGCACGTCTGGCCTCTGACTTCGTAGGCACCAGTCCGGCCTTCACCAACAGGTTCAATACATCGATGGATCCATTGGTCAGATCTTCCTCTGCCAGCTCGCTGGTCGGCATATTCTCCAGACTTCCGCCGCCGGAGAATAACGCCCGGGACGCTTCCTGCGCCTTCAGCGCCTCCTCTTCATCATGTACCTGCTTGGTCAGTTCAAATGCCAGAATCTCCTTCGCCTGATTCAGCTGGCTGCCCTCCCAGCGATCCATTTCATCGATCTGCTCCAGAGGCAGGAAAGTCAGCATCCGCAGGCATTTCAGCACATCCGCGTCACCGATATTTCTCCAGTACTGGTAGAATTCAAAGGGAGAGGTCTTATTCGGATCCAGCCAAACAGCGCCCGACTGAGTCTTGCCCATCTTCTTGCCTTCGGAGTTCATCAGCAGAGTAATCGTCATCGCGTACGCATCCTTACCCAGCTTCCGGCGGATTAATTCCGTGCCGCCCAGCATATTACTCCACTGGTCATCACCACCAAACTGCATATTGCAGCCGTATTTCTGGAACAAGGCAAAGAAGTCATAGCTCTGCATGATCATATAATTAAACTCCAGGAAGCTTAAACCCTTCTCCATCCGCTGCTTATAGCACTCAGCCGTCAGCATGCGGTTTACACTGAAGTGAGGACCTACCTCACGGAGCAATTCCACATAGTTTAAATCCATCAGCCAGTCCGCGTTATTGACCATAATGGCCTTATCTTCGCCAAATTCAATAAACTTACTCATCTGCTTCTTAAAGCAATCGCAGTTATGCTGAATCGTCTCTACGGTCATCATGGTGCGCATGTCGCTGCGTCCTGAAGGATCACCGATCATACCGGTACCGCCACCCAGCAGGGCAATCGGTCTATTACCTGCCATCTGCAGACGCTTCATAAGGCACAATGCCATAAAATGTCCTACATGCAGACTATCTGCCGTAGGGTCAAAGCCAATATAAAACACAGCCTTTCCACTGTTTACCAGCTCACGGATCTCCGGTTCGTCTGTCACTTGCGCAATCAGGCCTCTGGCCTGCAGTTCCTCGTAAATTTTCATTTTCTTATCTCCTTTTTCGTGATTCGTTTATTTTATTTTCTGTCAAACAAAAACGGGTTAAAAAAACTCCCGTCCTTCTAACAAAAAGGACGAGAGCAGCTCCCGTGTTACCACCTTACTTCACAAACTGCTCGCGCAGCCTGCCTCTTCGAGTACAACCTGTATACTCTAGCACGATAACGTGTGCGTTCCGTCGCAGCCTACTAAAATGCCTGTTCGGCGCGAAGCTCCAAGATGTATTCACCGCCGGTCTTCCGCGCGCCTCTCATCTGCCGGCTGCTTTCTGTGCGTACCTTCCTGCTGCTACTTGTTCTTATCATAGCCTTTTGACCTATAAAATCACCTGTATTATAAACACAGCCCACCTTCTTTGTCAAGTACTTTCCCTGGATTTTTCTTCTGCTTTTCATTATACTCAGATCCTCCTTAATTTCAGCCGAAAAACCTGCAGTACCGACGTCTCATGCAAGACCAGTAAATATTCCTCCGAATTATACATAGCAGGCTTGTGTTTGTCAACCACTTTTCACAATTTTCACAATTTACCCATGATATCTTAATTTGACTTAATTTCCAAACTAACTTCCACCCCTCCATCCTCCAAAGTGAAAGTTAGTTTAAAAAACCCCCATGGATTGAATTTACTTTGAAAAGTCCGGCATCTTGATTCGATTATTTCTCGCTTATTATGAAAGGACAATCCTTGAATAATTACATCCCATGCTTTTACCTGTTCAAAGACAATCGTTACATAATCAATTTTTACACTTAATGGTTTCTTACTTCTACTCATTTTTCCTCTTTTCTTTCTAACCAAAACTCTGCGAATGAA
>Ga0153928_1000008_pt1 | contig 112430 bp, 104 predicted proteins | sample TSNJ012MetaG_FD_106656 | JGI IMG/M metagenome (GOLD analysis project Ga0153928, IMG submission 106656) | Attine ant fungus gardens microbial communities from New Jersey, USA - TSNJ012 MetaG | ecosystem: Host-associated > Fungi > Mycelium > Unclassified | place: USA: New Jersey, Wharton State...
CGGCAACTTGGTCCCATGGTCGGATAAGCTGCCAGAAAGCTGCAGAAAACTGAAAAAGTGACTTAACCGCTGCCCTAACGGGCAGCGATTTTTAATCACCGGACATGTGGTTTACCATTTACTATATAAATGCCAAATAAATGATAACACCTATATAATGGGAAAGTCGAAACCAATCAACCGCTTCCGGTACCCATGTGGCGGGAATAAGAGCCTCGACTTCTGCCATATTGGATTCAGGTATGCCTATGAAATCAGCGGAGTTTTCTGCTTCGTGTGGTCTTATCCGCTCCAAAATGTCCTCGTTAGACACAACGTACCAATCAACAGCTTTGGAGATAGCAGGCACATTGGAAGTGGAATCCGGCAGAACAATGAACCTTGATATTGGCACAACTAATGCTACAAGAACCACGAACCATAAATAATACTGTACAGATTTCGGCAAACGGTTACGGACAAGCGGCTTTAATATAAATAGGATTATCGCTATATGTTATCCATAACGATGACCCCTTAGTTTGTTTCCAGGCGCGCCAAAAGACGAGTACAAGGAAGAAATAGATTTAATCACCTTGCTACTAAAAGAAACGAACGATATTCAAAATATTGCACACGGAATTCGAAACATCTTCATTAAAAGCTTTGGCGATGATATTTTTAAAAAAAATTGTGATGAATGCTTTGCAATAGCAAATTTCATTATTCGGAAACTACAGCAAATGTAAAGGAAGACAATCATAATCTTCCTTTGTCATTATATATATTTTATCCTCAAACGATTTATTTAATGCCTTTGCTTCATATATTCCATCACCATAAAACCGAAACCCGCTTTTTTCAATTACTCGCTTCGATTGCGTATTTATTGAAAAATGAGCGCACCACAAAATATCAACATTAAGTTCTTCAAAAGCATACTTTATTACTCCCCGTACTGCTTCGGGCATAAGTCCTCTGCCCCAATATGCTTTATTTAAAACATATCCGATTTCCCTTTGGAGATCAGCCTTATAACTGGAATCCCTGCTTTTATTATGAACGCCTAACGCGCCTATAACTTTATTCTGTTCTTTTATGACAATGGCATATACATCATCATTAGCAATAAAACCCTTTAATATTTCTTTTGATGTTTCTATGTTTGCATGGTGCGGCCAACCCGCCATTTCACCAACGCTCTCAACCCGTGCGTACTCATAAAGATCATCGATGTCGGATTCTTCCCAATTTCTCAATAGCAGCCTTTCAGTTTCCAAAGTTTTCATAGCATATCCTCGATTCTATAAAATGCTGTTCGTGCACCCTCTCGCCTATAGTCGAACCAAAAACAGAGTTGTCTCAGGTTTCTACCTCAAATGCCTACTTAATTATAAATCGAGAGGGAGTCGACCTCCTACTAGCATGCTTATATTTAGTATGATACAGCAGAAAAACCGAAAAAGCAAACTGCATTTGGGTTACAAATGTGGCTTTTCATTTACAAACCTGGCTTTTCGGATACAAAAGCAGCATTTCGTTTATAAATATTTGGTTGTCGTTTACAAAAACTGCGTCTCGATTTACAATTAATGGACTATTGAGTTTGGCAATGTTATTTTTACAAGTAAACGCGGCGTAATGTAAAGTATTATAGTAAGTTTGATAAGGATACTTGTCATATTGAAAATCTTGTGCTATACTTAAAACCATAATAAGAAAGGAGATTTCAGACTATGAAAAAAGACGAAATTTTAGCAAAGAGCCGGAAAGAGGGCAAAGATGAGGGTACAATATACGCCCAAAACAAGGGCAGAGGGTTCGGCGTGGTCGGATTATCGCTGATCTTCATTTTCGTTGCAATCTTTAACTTTGTTAACGGTATAAGCAGTTATTCAGTCTTTGCCTTGTTTTTCGGCTTCCTGGCTATGGAGGCATATGGGAAATATACCGTAATAAAGCAAAAGGCATATTTAGTAACCGCTATTTCCGGCGGATTTGCAGCTGTGGTAAACTTAGTGAATTACGTTTTAACTACAGTAAGAGGGTAGCTTATGAAAGATGAATTGGTTCTTAAAAACAAATTGAAAGTCGCAAGAGCTGAAAGAAGCTTATCGCAAGGTGATTTGGCTGACTTAATCGGTGTTTCCCGCCAGACAATCAGTTCGATTGAAACAGGGCTGTTTAACCCTAGCGCTAAATTAGCTCTAATCCTCTGTTTAGCTCTAGATAAAAAGTTTGAAGAATTATTCTATTTTGACTAAAGGCATAAACGATCGCCGGCTTACAGCCTTAAAACGTGCCGCAGCATGACAGTGAATTATTATATGAGGAGGAGATGAAGTATTGAAAAGGATATTTAAGTCATTTACTTTTTGGTTTATTGTGATAAGTTTATTCGGAATAATATTACATCAAATAGGGCAAGACTCAAAAAGTATCGTGTTAATAGGATTTAATCCCATTTTGAAAATGCTGTCTTATAGTGATGCTGCAAGGGAATTTATGAATTCAGGTTTTGCTGTAAAATGTGAAACCATTGCGGGAGAAATATCGATTTATTGGTATTTCGGTTCTGTTATAACAATGGCGTTTTATGGATTTTTTTTAGATTTAATAAAATATTTTATAAAAAAACGCAAACGGGGATCTTACAGGAAGAAACGTGATTTTTCTTAGCATTATAGCAGGATCAATTTTTAGGCGCTTACCACACCCGGCCTCTGAATAAGGCCGGAACGGTTTGTTAGTTAAAAACTGCCGTTCCGGCCTTTTTTACACGAATAATTCCAATCCTCCCACCGTCGGCACTGCCATCAGGGAGTAATTAGTATGATAGATCACGAACCCGGGTTTTCCGCCGGCGGGCTTCTTAATCTGCTTCCGCTGGAGGTAATCCACCTCTACTTTGGCAGCATTTCTGGCGGCAGAATAGTAGGCGGCCAGCTGTCCGGCTTCTTCATATACCCGGTCAGGCAGATCTTTTCCTTCTGCTTTTACAATCACATGGGAGCCGGGAATGCCTTTCGCGTGGAACCACCAGTCGTTCCCGGTGGCAAGGCCGAAGGTAAGGTCTTCGTTCTGAAAATTGTTTTTTCCGACATAGATATGAAAGCCGTCAGAGGAGCGGTAATGGAAGGGTTTGCTGGTGATTTTAGCCCGTTTCCTGGCATCGCCTCCGTGCTTCTTACTATAGCCGGAGTCCTGCAGCTCCCGTTTGATTTCCACAAGATCCTCCTCCAGCAGGGCAATGTCCAGGGAAGTGCTGATAGACTCCAGATGGTCAATTTCGGATCTCGTCTCTTCGAGCAGATCCAGCAGCGCTTCGTAAGTACGTTTTAATTTATTATATCGTTCAAAATACTTCCGGGCATTTTCCTGGGGCGTAAGTTCCGGGTCCAGGGGAATGGAAATTTTCTTGTTATCATCGTAATAATTCTCTGCTGTCAGAACCTTGTCCCCTTCCTGCACGCCATATCCATAGGACTGGATCAACTCTCCATATACCCGGTATTTATCGCGCTTCTCCGTATCCTTTTGCTGTTTGAGCTGCAGTTCATATTTCTTCCGGTTCCGGTCCAGGGCGGTCTGGACGATCCGGCGCAGTTCGGCGGATTTTTGGCGGATGCGGGTAATGGTGTTCTTTTGTGCATAATAGGACTCCAGTACTTCGCTGATGGAAGAGAAGATATGAGTCTCCATTTCTTCGTACATGTGCAGCGGCACGGCAGAGAAGTCCACCGGCTCACTATTCCGGTAGACAATACAGGGAGAAAAGTTCCCGGATTTTACATCTTCCATTAGATAAGAAAAGGTCTTGCACAAATGAAGGATCGAATGCTCCTCAAGAGCCTGCATCGGCTGATCGGAATCCAGGCCGGCCCGGAAACAGATTTCCTCGGCGATCAGAGGGCTGATACCGGTCAGTCCCATATAGAGGGCCTTGCCGATTGGCAGGGGCTGGGTGCAGATTTGGGTACAGAAGGCCTCCTCTGTAACCGTAAGAGGGGACAGCTTCTGTGAGGTCTCCGGAATAAAATACATCCGTCCCGGCAGCACCTCACGGAGGGAGCTGACCTGGGAGGAGACATGTTTAATGCTGTCCAGGATCCGCATATCGCTGTCGGTAAAGATAATATTGCTGTGTTTGCCCATCAGTTCTACGATCAGATATTTGCGGCAAAGGTCGCCCATTTCATCCAGGTGTTCAATCTCTATGTTCAGAATCCGCTCCAGACCCGGCTGGGTGACGGAGAGAATCCTCCCGTTTCCGATATGTTTGCGCAGCAGCATACAGAATCCGGGCGCTGTCATTGGATTCACTTTATTTTGCTCTGTAAAATAGATCAGCGGCAGACTGGCACCGGCTGATATCAAAAGCTTCCATTGACTGCCGGGAGCTTTGATGGTCAGCATCAGTTCATCCTTCTCAGGCTGTGCAATTTTTGTAATCCGGCCGCCTTCCAGCCGCTCTTTCATTTCTGCTGCCATATTTGCCATTACAATTCCGTCTAAAGCCATAATTTTCACTCTCTTCCTGGGTTCCCGGAGGGGGAACTGCTAAAACATTCTTCTGTGGAATGTTGACTTGCATACAATAATGAATTATAATTTACTATGTATGTGAAGTCAAGGATTCTTCATAGGAACGGAAAGGAACCGTAAATACGATGGTAAAGAGTATGACCGGCTTCGGGAGAGCAGAGATCTCCAATGAGAAGCAGAAGATGTTAGTGGAGATGAAAGCAGTCAATCACCGTTACCTGGATATCAATATTAAGCTCCCCAAGAAGCTGAATCTCTTTGAGTCTCGAATCCGCACCATGGTGAAACAATTTGCGGAGCGTGGAAAGGTCGACCTTTTTATTATCTGTGAGGATTATACGGATGAGCAGTTCTGTCTGCGGTACAACCGGCATCTGGCAGGTGAGTATATGGAGTATTTCCAGCAGATGAGCCAGGAATTTGGAATAGAGAATAATATCAAGGTTTCGGATTTGGCCCGTTTTCCGGAGGTGTTCTCGATGGAGCGGGCCCAGGAAGATGAGGAGTCTCTGTGGCATTTGCTGGAGGAGGCGGTGAAGACCTCCGGTGTCGGCTTTGTAGAACAGAGAAGGGCGGAAGGTGCCCAGCTGAAGAAGGATCTTTTACAGAAGCTTACCGGAATGGAAGAAGGGGTATCCTATATAGAGGAACATTCTCCGGAGGTCATTCAGCAATACTGTGATAAGCTTGAGGCAAAAGTACGGGAACTTATGGAATCGAATACACTGGATGAGGCCCGCGTCATGACAGAGGTTACGATTTTTGCCGATAAGACCTGTGTGGATGAAGAGACGGTCCGGCTCAGAAGCCATATCCGCGGCATGCGGGACGCTCTGCAGCAGGAGAATGGGGAGAGTGTTGGAAGAAAGCTGGACTTTATTGCCCAGGAGATGAACCGGGAGGCCAATACCATCCTGTCCAAGTGCAGCAACATGGACGTGTCTTCCGTGGCAATTCAGCTGAAGACCGAAATTGAAAAGATACGGGAGCAGGTACAGAATATTGAGTAAGTTGATTAATATCGGATACGGAAATGTAATGAATGTAGATAAAATCGTATCAGTGGTCAATCCGGATTCGGCACCGATTAAGCGCCTGGTGCAGGCAGCAAAGGATGCGGGAACCGCTGTGGACGCAACCCAGGGGCGGAAGACCAAAGGAGTAATCATTACGGACAGTGCTGTAATTGTCCTGTCGGCACTGCTGCCTGAGACAATTGCAAGCCGTTGTGAGGGGAAGGAAAAATGAAGAAGAAAGGTTTGCTGGTCATTATTTCCGGTTTTTCTGGTGTAGGTAAGGGCACCGTTATCAATTCCTTACTGAATTGTTACGCAGATCTGTATTCCTTTTCGGTCTCTGCGACCACGAGAGCGCCGCGGGAGGGGGAGACCCATGGTAAGGAATATTTCTTTTTAACAAGAGAAGAATTTGAGCAGTTGATTCAGGAGAAGAAACTGATTGAATATGCCCGTTACGTGGAGAATTACTACGGGACCCCAGAGGAATATGTCTTTCAGAAGCTGGAACAAGGTCAAAATGTGATTCTGGATATCGAATACCAGGGCGCTTTGCAGGTGAAGAAGAAATACCCGGAAGCACTGCTGATTTTCCTGATTCCACCGGACATCGCCACCTTACGGAGCCGGTTGTCTGCCAGGGGAACTGAGACCGGTGAGCAGATTCAGGATCGGATGAAGCGGGCTCTGGAAGAAGTTGAGGTGGTGGATCAATATGAATGTATCCTTGTGAATCGCGACTTGGATGTCTGTGTGCAGGATATGCACAGGGTAATTAATAATCCGTCACTGGCAGAAGAATACCGTTCCTCGAATCTGGCATTAGCCAGACACTTGAAGGATGATATAGAAAGAATGATAAAAGGAGAATAAATTATGTTACATCCGTCTTATTCAGAGTTAATGGAAGCCGTAAACAAAGATGTGAAAAAGGGAGAAGCTCCCATTGTACAGAGCCGCTATTCGATCGTGTTGGGAACGGCTAAGCGCGCCAGACAGCTGGTAGCTGCCAGCCACACGATGCAGGATGGCGAGCAGAAGAAAGCGCTTTCCATCGCAATTGAGGAGCTTCGCATAGGAGACATTAAGATTCTTAGTGAGGAAAGTGAAAATTACGAAGAGTACGAAGATATTAAACTATGAAAATCTTATTTGTTTCTCTGGGCTGTGACAAGAATCTGGTGGATTCCGAGGTTATGCTGGGTCTTCTGCGGTCAGAGGGCTTTCAGCTGACCGGCGAGGAGGCGGAAGCGGACGTAATTGTCGTGAATTCCTGCTGCTTTATAGGGGATGCCAAGGAAGAAAGCATTAATACAATTCTGGAAATGGCGGCCTGGAAGGAAGAAGGCGTCTGTAGGGCGCTGATTGTAACCGGATGTCTGGCTGAGCGTTATAAGGCGGAAGTCTTAGCCGAGATGCCGGAAGTAGATGCCGTGGTGGGAACGGCCTCCTATGACAAGATTGTGGAGGTCGTTAAAGATGTTCTTCATCTAAAGAGCGGATGTCAGGTGTTTCAGAACATTGATCAGACGCCGGAGGTCCAGGTGAAGCGTGTGGTGACCACCGGAGGCCATTATGCATTTCTGAAGATTGCCGAAGGCTGTGACAAGCACTGTACCTACTGTATTATCCCAAAGGTACGGGGGAAATACCGGAGTGTTCCGATGGAACGTCTTGTCCGAGAGACAGAAGAGCTGGTAGCCGGGGGCGTTCGGGAATTGATCCTGGTGGCCCAGGAGACGACCTTGTACGGCTGTGATCTCTATGGTCATAAAGCTCTTCCGGAGCTGCTGCGGAAGCTGGCAGGGATTCCGGGGATTGTCTGGATCCGCATCCAATACTGCTACCCGGAAGAGATTACCGATGAGTTGATCCAGGTAATCCGGGAAGAGCAGAAAATCTGCCGCTATCTGGATATTCCGGTACAGCATGCCAGTGATTCCGTATTAAAGCGGATGGGCAGACGGACAAATGGCGTACAGCTGAGGGAAATGATCCGTAAGCTGCGGGCGGAGATTCCGGAGCTGGCGCTCCGTACCACCCTGATTAGCGGATTCCCCGGAGAAACAAAAGAGGATCATGAGATCCTTATGGATTTCGTGGAAGAGATGGAATTTGACCGTTTAGGGGTATTTGCTTATTCTCAGGAAGAGGATACGCCGGCGGCAGTCATGGAAACGCAGGTGCCGGAAGATGTGAAAGAAGCACGCTGGAGCGAAGTAATGGAGCTTCAGCAGGAAATCTCCCTGGAGAAGTCCCAGGAAATGATTGGAAGAACCCTTCTCGTAATGATTGAAGGTAAAGTGGCGGATGAAAATGCCTATGTGGGGCGCACCTACCGGGACGCTCCGAATGTAGACGGTTATATTTTTATAAATACGGATCGGGAAATGATGACCGGCGATTTTGCCAGAGTACAGGTGACTGGCGCATTGGAATATGATCTGATTGGGGAGATATGCGATGAATTTACCGAATAAACTAACCACACTCCGTGTGCTGATGATTCCCTTTTTTGTATTTTTTATGTTAGCAGATTTTGGGAGAACCGGCGATTATATAGCGCTGTTTCTGTTCTGCTTCGCCAGTTTTACGGATTTTCTGGATGGGTATATAGCCAGAAAGAATCATCTCGTTACGAATTTCGGTAAGTTTATGGATCCGCTGGCGGACAAACTGCTGGTGGGTTCTGCAGCCATCTGCCTGATTGAAATGGGGCGGCTGGAAGCCTGGATCGTAGTAATTTTTATCAGCAGAGAGTTTGTAATCAGCGGATTTCGTCTGATTGCTTCCGATAATGGAGTCGTCATTGCCGCCAATATCTGGGGGAAATTTAAAACGGTCTGTCAGATGTTTATGACCATCGCATTGATTCTGCATCTGGATCACCCGGTCTGGACCGTGGCGGAGCAGGTTCTCGTATGGGGATCACTGATTTTGACGATACTTTCCTTGGTAGATTATGTTTATAAGAACCGACATATATTAAAGGATGGAAATTATGGAGAGGTATGAAGAACTTGTCCGCCTGTTAAAAGACAGGGGTTACACCATTACTACGGCGGAATCCTGTACAGGCGGTCTGATAGGGGCCGCGATTGTGGAAGTATCCGGAGCGTCCGAAGTGTATAATCAGGGATTGATTACCTATTCAAATGAAGCGAAGGAACGCCTCTTGGGTGTGAACCATACGACACTGAAAGCACATGGCGCTGTCAGTGAAGAGACGGCCAGGGAGATGGTGCTGGGGGCAGCCCGTTCCGCCGGCGCGGAGGTCGCATTGGCATCGACCGGGATTGCGGGACCGGACGGAGGTTCACCGGAGAAGCCGGTGGGACTGGTGTATCTGGGCTGTTATGTCCGCGGTTATGTTACCGTACTGGAGTGCCGCTTTAGCGGCAGCCGCGAAGCCATTCGGCATGCATCTGTGGAGAGGGCAATCGAAATGGCTTTGGAGTGTATGAAGAAAGAGTGATCGATATATGAAATGGTTAGACCGGCTGTATGTGGGAGATGGAGCAGAAAAGAAACAGGACAGAATCGTACGTGGTATCCGTGTGGGTAAAGTACAGTGGAATGTTTATGTGCTGACGCTGCCTTCGAACCCCGCCAATCAGTTGGACATCCTCTCTTCCAATTATCTGCTTCAGTCCTATTACAGGAGGCAAGAGGACCTGACGGTAGTCGGTATTGCCAAAGGCCGGGAGGAAGCTTTTTTCGTTTTGCAGCAGATGGTTGAGGATGCCATGAAGGAGTACGGAACCCCGGATCTCCGCCGGCTGTTCTCTTTAGACAAGTACACACAGGAGGAGGCAGATGCTTAGCGTCTTAGGGACTATATTAAAAATCATCGGTATTCTCCTTCTGGCGATTCTGGGGCTGCTGCTTTCATTGGTTGTGCTGGTGCTGCTGGTACCGGTGCGCTACCGGGCAGAGGCAGAATATTATGACCAGAATTTGAAGGCAGATGTGAAAATCACTTGGTTGCTGCATTTGATCAGTGCACGGGGTGGGTACCGGGATGGCAAACTGGTCTACCGGATCCGGATTCTGGGATATCCGATCTTTCGGTCCGATAAAGAGAAGCCCCCCCGTAAAAAGCGCCGGCGAAAATCTGGGAGAAGCCAGGAAAAGGAAACGGACTTACCGGTACTTTCAAAGGAAGCAGCGATTTCACCTGAGACAGAAGATACCGCTTCCTGGGAGGTGACACCCACAGGAGAAGTACCTTCCGATGCAGGGGAGGCGCCGCAGAAGCAGACGCATCCCCATAGGAAGCGGCCCGGCAGAGAGAAGAAAGAAAAGAAAGTGAAGAGGGAAGAGGGGCGGTTTGCCTCGATCCGGGAGAAGCTGGAGGACGGACTGGATTTTATTCAGGATCCGGAGAACCAGGAAACGTTTAAATTTTTAAAGGACAACCTGTTACGGCTCTTGCGGCATGTATTGCCTTCTGTTTTTCGGATAAAGGCCAGAATCGGGATGGAGGATCCTGCCCTGACAGGGAAGATCCTGGGAGCATTTTATATGTTTTATCCCCTGTATGAGGATCATATTCGGGTGGTCGGTGAGTTTGAAGAAGAGGTATTGGAAGGCGAGCTATATCTGCGGGGCAGAATAAGAATGCTCTCCCTGCTTATAATAGGATGGAGATTATACTCCAATAAAATGCTGCGTAAATGGATAAAGCGATAGGAGGAAAGTGATATGGCAGACAATAATTTTAGTTCAGTAGTAGAGGCCTTATTAAAAGGTTTGGACGGGTTTACAAGCGCAAAGACAGTGGTAGGAGATGCAATTCATGTGGGAGATACCATTATCCTGCCGCTGGTAGACGTAAGCTTTGCTGTGGGTGCCGGAGCGGGATTAAACGAAGAGAAGCGGAAGAATCTCGGTGGCGGCGGAATGGGAGCGAAGATGTCTCCCAGCGCGGTACTGGTTATTCAGAATGGAAGCACCCGTCTGGTAAATGTTAAGAACCAGGATATGGCGACGAAGATTCTGGATATGGTTCCGGATGTGATCAATAAATTCACTAATAAGAAAGAAGAAAAGCCGCTGGATCCGGAAGTAAAGGCAGCGGTAGATGCTATCCTGGAGGATTAAGAAGCAGCAGGCAGTCATAGAAGCAGTTCCTCCTTCATAGGGTATACTAGTGTACTAGCTGGTACACTAGTGCTTAATGGAGGGACTGGTATGAGGCGGCTGGTTGGTTTGGTGATGTTTAGCGTGGGATTTGGAATGGCATTAATGATGTTTCTGCCAATCCGTATATCGGTCCTGATTATAATCGCTGTGTTGATTATTGTGGGCTATAATTTGTTTGCTTGTTAATTGGGTAAAGCAGATTCAGCAAAAAAAGACGAATCCGGTTTGGACTCGTCTCTTTTTAGTCGTTATAAGCACTATGCTCTTTCTACTTTACCAGATCTTAAACAAGAAGTGCAAACGTACATTTTCTTGCTTGCGGCACCAACTTTTACCTTAACGGATTTGATGTTTGCCTTCCACATTTTATTCGATCTTCTATGAGAGTGGCTCACTGCATTCCCGAAATGAGCGCCTTTTCCACATACTGCACACTTTGCCATACCAATCGCACCTCCTCACGGCTTATTATAGGTCCTGCCGGTCTGCAAGACCCAGAACAATAGTATGATAACAGAATCTTGTAGGGAATGCAAGCAGAATTTAAAAAAATTGTATTTGCATTTTATAAGAAAACGGGTATAATGGACATGTGATTGTTACAGGAGTCCTATTTTGGTAATATAATGCACGGAACCATGTAAAATCGGGGTGATTGAATTGCTTTTTGAATAGAGTATACAAGGAGGAAATGAATATGAAATGTCGAATCAGCAACCAGCTGGGCGAGGTTCTCATTGATACCGATGTTATTGCCAAGTTTGCAGGTACTATTGCGGTAGAGTGTATTGGGATTGTTGGCATGGCTTCCACGAATATGAAAGATGGATTGGTAAAGCTTCTGCTTAAAGAGAGCCTGACTAATGGAATTAGTGTCACCGTGGAAGAGAATAAGATATCCATTGATTTTCATGTGATTGTTTCCTATGGCGTCAGTATCTCCGCCGTTTCCGATAATTTGATTGAGACGGTGAAGTATAAGGTGGAGGAATTCACCGGCGTACCTGTGGAACATATAAATATTTATGTGGAAGGGGTACGAGTGATCGATTAACTCGAGGAGGAAGCTGACTGTGTCGATGAATACGATTGATGCTAAGACATTCCGTAATATGTTCTTGGCAGGTGCGAAAAATCTTGAAATTAATAAAGAATGGATTAATGATCTAAATGTTTTTCCTGTTCCGGATGGAGACACGGGGACGAATATGACGCTGACGATCCTGTCTGCGGTAAAGGAAGTCCAGAACTTGTCTGAGGTGAATATGGAGACGCTGGCCAAGGCCATTTCTTCCGGATCGCTGCGGGGAGCCAGAGGCAACTCCGGCGTGATTTTGTCACAGCTGTTCCGCGGATTTACCAAGGAGCTGAAGACGGTGGAAGTGCTGGATCCCATCACGGCTGCCAATGCCATGCAGAGGGCGACTGAGACCGCTTATAAAGCCGTGATGAAACCGAAGGAAGGCACGATCCTGACCGTTGCCAGGGGAATGGCAGAGAAGGCGGGAGAGCTGGCGGCCCGAATGGATGATATGGAAGAATTCCTGCGGGAAATTATCGCCCATGGAGACGCTGTGCTGGCACAGACTCCGGAACTTTTGCCGGTGCTCAAGCAAGCGGGAGTGATCGATTCCGGGGGACAGGGACTTATGCAGGTTATGAAGGGGGCATTGGACGGCCTCCTGGGTAAAGAAATTGAAATGCCGGAGATACAGCCGACAGAGAAAACAGAGGTTAATATCATTGCGGACTCCGGTGAACTGGGCGAGATTACCTTCGGCTACTGCACCGAGTTCATTATTAATGTTGAGAAGAAATACGCGGATCAAGACGAGCATCAGTTTAAAGCGTATCTTGAGTCAATTGGTGATTCTTTAGTGGTTGTATCCGATGAGGATGTGGTAAAGGTACATGTACACACGAACGACCCGGGTCTGGTGATCCAGAGGGCATTGAATTTTGGAAGCCTTTCGCGTATTAAGATTGACAATATGCGGGAAGAGCATGAGGAGAAGCTGATCCGCGAAGCTGCCCGGCTGGCACAGGGGCAGAAGCAGGCAGAAACGCAGTCTGAGCTGCCTGCTAAGGAGGAACCAAGGAAAGAGGTTGGATTTATCGCAGTCTCCGTTGGAGAAGGCCTTCATGAAATCTTCCGGGGACTGAATGTGGATTATATTATTAAAGGCGGTCAGACCATGAACCCCAGCACGGAGGATATGCTGACAGCTATTGGACAGGTAAATGCGGATATTGTATATATCTTGCCGAATAACAAGAATATCATCCTGGCAGCCGAGCAGGCCGTGCATTTAGTGAAAGATAAAAAGGTAATCGTGATTCCATCTAAGACAATTCCCCAGGGAATTACCGCGATTATTAATTATGCTCCCTCCCGCAGTGCGGAGGAGAATGCGGCAATGATGACAGAGGAGATGGAACGGGTAAAGACCGGTCAGGTTACTTATGCTGTCCGGAACACCACCATTGACCAGCGGGAGATCCGTGAAGGAGATATTATGGGGATTGGAGATCATTCCGCATTACTGGCAGTGGGGAACGATGCGGAGCTTGTAACCAAGGCTACCCTGGAATCCATGGTGGATGAAGAAGCGGAATTGATTAGTATTTATTATGGTTCGGATGTGTCCGAGACAGATGCGGAGAACATGCGGACCGCAGCTGAAGAGCTGTATCCCACCTGTGATGTGGAGGTGCATTACGGAGGACAGCCAATCTACTATTATATTGTATCAGTAGAATAAGTCAGGCTTGCTCCCCCGTGTACTCTCACTATACCGGTACACGGGGGCGGCAGAACTGGCTTTTTGCATTTTTTAGGAAGTGAACTCATGCAGGAAACAGATTTAATACAGGCGTGTAAAGGAATCGGAGAAAAGACGGCGCAAGATTTTTTTCGCTTGGGGATTCGGACTGTGGGAGATTTGCTGCGCCATTACCCGAGCCGGTATGATTCCTATGGAACAATAATCCCGATTGAAGCGGCGGAATCCGGGAAAATAGCGGCTATAAAGGTGACCCTTACCTCCGCGCCGCAAATGAAGCGGGCAGGACGGCTGTCCATTCTCACGGTAACCGGCTCAGATGGGGCCGGCCGGGTGCGGCTGACCTGGTTTCATATGCCCTATCTTCGGAATACGTTCCGCAAAGGGGATAGTAAGGTGTTTCGGGGACGGTTAATGCGGGGGCGTTTTGGAATTACCATGGAGCAGCCGCAGTTCTTCACACCGGAGGTCTATGAGCAGATGGGTGAATCCCTGCAGCCGGTCTATACGACTACCGGGGGTGTGACGGGTAAGCTGATCGCCAAGGCAGTCGCACAGGCTTTGGATGAAGTGGATTTACATAAGGAATACTTACCGCCCAAATTGCGTGAACAGCAGGGCCTGGCGGAATGGAATTACGCAATTCGTACGATACACTTTCCTAAAAATGAAGAGGAGCTTTTATTTGCCAGAAAACGTCTGGTGTTTGATGAGTTTCTCTTGTTTATTTTGGCCATACGCCGTCTGAAGGAGCGAAAAGAAGAGAAGCCTAATCTTTTTCCAATTGGAGAGGGCCGGTGGGCGGATCGGCTGCTGGAAACGCTTCCCTATCGATTGACCGGTGCCCAACAGCGGGTGCTGTCGGAGATTCGAAAGGATCTGAGCGGTCCGCGGCTGATGAACCGGCTGGTTCAGGGCGATGTGGGCTCCGGTAAAACCATCTTGGCGCTGCTGGCGCTGCTGGACGTAGTAGAAAGCGGTTATCAAGGCGCGCTGATGGCACCCACGGAAGTGCTGGCTCGTCAGCATTATGAGTCCATAATGGAATTGTTTATCACCTATGGGATAAGCTGTCGGACGGCACTGCTGACCGGATCTCATACGGCAGCAGAGAAACGAAAAATTCATGAACAAATGGCAGCACATGAGGTGGATCTGATCATTGGCACCCATGCGCTGATTCAGGATAAGGTGGTCTATGACCGGCTGGCACTGGTAATTACGGACGAACAGCACCGGTTCGGCGTCCGGCAGCGGGAGACCTTCACAAAAAAAGGGGAGGAACCACACATTCTGGTAATGAGTGCGACGCCGATTCCAAGAACTCTGGCCATTATTCTATATGGAGATCTGGACATTTCCGTCATAGATGAATTGCCCTCTAACCGGCTGACCATTCGAAATTGTGTGGTAGATACCTCCTTCCGGCCAAAGGCCTATGAATTTATCCGTAAGGAAATTCAGGCAGGGCGTCAAGCCTATGTGATTTGTCCGATGGTGGAAGAGAGTGAGGGAATCGACGCGGAAAACGTCGTGGACTATACGGAGAAGCTGCGGGAGGCACTGCCGCCTGCCATCCGCATTGAATATCTCCATGGCAAAATGAGACCGGCAGAGAAAAACAGCCGGATGGAGCAGTTTCTGGCAGGCGGCATCCAGGTGCTGGTGTCCACCACGGTGGTAGAGGTGGGGGTCAATGTGCCCAATGCCACGGTAATGATGATTGAAAATGCAGAGCGTTTTGGCCTGGCCCAGCTTCACCAGCTTAGAGGCCGGGTAGGAAGAGGCAAATACCAGTCTTATTGTATCTTTGTCGATGGATCCGGTGACAGTACGAAAAATAAACGGCTGGATATTTTGAATCATTCCAACGATGGATTTAAAATTGCTTCCGAAGACCTGAGGCTGCGCGGCCCCGGCGACGTATTCGGAATCCGCCAGAGCGGTAATCTGGAATTTTCCATTGGTGACGTATTTACGGATAGCCGTATCCTGCAGGATGCTGCGGAAGCGGCCGACGCGATTCTATCCCGGGATCCGGAGCTTATGCAGCCGGAGAACCGTCTTTTAGGGGAGCAACTGTCCCGGTACCAAAAGGAGAGCTTTGAACGTCTTTATTTATAAGAAAAAGGAGACCTGGAGAAATGGAAAATTCACACCGTTTTTTTTCAAACCATGCCTGTAAGTATTACCCCTGTCATGAAGGAGTGGAAGAATTAAACTGCCTGTTTTGTTTCTGTCCCTTTTATCTGCGGGAGGACTGTCCGGGGACTCCGGAGGTGATTGTGAAAGGGAATAATCGAATTAAGGACTGTTCGGCATGCACATTTCCTCACCGGCCGGAGAATTATGATGTGGTAATTGAGTGGCTTAGCGAGTGTAAGCGATAAAAAAGGAGGACACTATGGACAAATTTCGAAACATGCGGAATGCCCTGTTAGGAGAAAAGATCGTCAAGGCTTTGGAAGCACGGAATATGGAGGCCTATTATGTAGCCACCGCGGCGGAGGCCGTGCGGAAGGCGCTGGAATTAATGCCGGAAGGCAGTCAGGTGGGCTGGGGCGGCTCGATGAGTATTATTGAATGTGGTCTGAAGGATGCCGTCTATGCGGGGAATTATGATATCCTGGACCGGGATATCACCACAGATCCGGCAGAACGTACGGCGATTTCCCGTAAAATCTTTAACAGCGATATCTTTTTAACCAGCTGCAATGCCATCAGTGAAGACGGAATAATGGTCAACATTGACGGGATGTCGAACCGGATATCCGCGATTGCTTTTGGGCCGGCGATGGTAATCATGATTGTAGGCATGAATAAGGTGGTAAAGAGTGAGACAGACGCTATTTCCCGGGCCAGGAACGAAGCAGCGCCCATTAATGCCCAGCGCTTCGGCCTGGATACACCTTGTGCCAAAACCGGTGCATGTTATGATTGTAAGACGCCGGGGAACATTTGCTGTCAGATGCTGATTACCCGGTACAGTATGGCTCCGCGCCGGATTAAAGTGATCCTGGTCAATGAGGATCTGGGATTCTAAAATCGAGAAAATCTCTTTACTTTAGCAAGCTGCTATGGTAGAATTCTAGTGTGCTGTCTGGCTAATCCCTTAGCCAGACAGCGCACTAATGTATTTATAGGGAATTTTTATTAATGGAGGAAAAGCTATGAAGAAAAAATGGTTAGCACTGGGGTTGTCCGTGTTAATGGCAGTTTCCATGACTGCCTGCGGAAGCAGTAAAGAGGAGCCTACCACGGCGGCTTCCACTGAGGCAAAGACAACTACCACAGAGGCGGAGTCATCCGCCGATTCTACGACGACAGCAGCGACCTCAGAAGCCGCAGACGACAGAACCACTTTAATTGTGGGATTTGATGCGGAATATCCCCCCTATGGTTATATGGATGATAAAGGTGACTATACCGGATTTGATTTGGAACTGGCAGAAGCCGTATGTGAACTTCGTGGCTGGGAGCTGGTGAAGACACCCATTGACTGGACCGCTAAGGATATGGAGCTGAATAGCGGTGCAATTGATTGCATCTGGAATGGATTTACCATGAATGGAAATAACCGTGAAACCATGTATACATGGTCGGTTCCTTATGTGGACAATAGTCAGGTGATTGTAGCAGGTAAGGATTCCGGCATTACGAAGCTGGAGGATCTGGCCGGTAAAACAGTAGGCGTACAGGCTGCTTCTGCAGCATTGGAATTGCTGGAAGACGCAGAGAAAGGCCGGAAGGAATTGGCAGATACCTTCGCAGGCCTGCAGCAGTATCCGGATTATAATTCGGCCTTTATGGATCTGGAAGCCGGTGCAATTGATGCCATCGCAATGGATATCGGTGTTGCAAAGTATCAGATTGAGAACCGCACGGCAGGCGATTTTGTACAGTTAGAAGAAGTGCTGGCAACGGAGCAGTACGGAGTTGGCTTTAAGCTGGGGAATGAGACCTTGCGGGACCAGGTGAATGAGTCTCTGATGGAACTGGTAGAGAATGGGACCTTTACGACGCTGGCAGAAAAATACGGATTAACAGATTTTGTAATATATAAGTAATGATAAAGGAGCCGGATTCTATGCGGTTTTGGAGGAACCTATGGATTTTTCTCTGATTTTATCACAACTTGGAGATGGGTTTATCAGGAGTGTAGGGATTTTCTTCTGGACCCTGCTGCTTTCCCTTCCCCTTGGACTGTTGATTTCCTTCGGGCGCATGTCACGCAATCGGGTCCTGCGGATGATTTCATCTTTTTACATATCGGTGATGCGGGGAACGCCTCTGATGCTGCAGCTGCTCTGCGTTTATAACCTGCCCTGGATTGTGTTTGGGATACAATTGAGCAGCGAATGGCGTTTTTATGCGGTGATTATTGGCTTTACCATTAATTACGCCGCGTATTTCGCAGAGATTTACCGCTCCGGGATTCAGTCTATGCCGGTAGGGCAATACGAAGCAGCCAAGGTATTGGGCTACAGTAAACAGCAGACCTTTATCAAGATCATTCTGCCGCAGGTGTTAAAGAGAATTCTTCCGTCGGTGACCAACGAGGTAATTACACTGGTTAAGGATACATCTCTGGCCTTTGCCATTGCCTATGGCGAAATGTTCTCGGCGGCAAAGCAGCTGGTGGCGAAATACAGCAGCATCACGGCGCTGCTGGTGGCGGGACTGTTCTATTATCTGTTTAACCTGCTGGTGGCACTTCTTATGAATGCACTTGAGAAGCGTATGAATTACTACCGATAGGAGACACTATGAAGATCGTAGAAATCAATCACTGCCGCAAACAATTTGACCAGTTAGAGGTTCTGAAGGATATTTCTCTGTCCGTGGAGCAGGGGCAGGTGGTCTCGATCATCGGACCTTCCGGCTCCGGTAAATCCACGCTGCTTCGCTGTGCTACTATGCTGGAGACAATGGATGGCGGAGACCTGATCTACATGGGAGAGTATGCGGCGAGAGAGGATGCCGGCGGCAAGTCGGTCTATGCGGCCTCGAAGGAATTGAAGAAAATCGGCCAGTACTTTGGCCTGGTATTTCAGAATTTTAATCTGTTTCCTCACTATTCGGTGTTAAAGAACATTATGGACGCGCCGGTTCATGTACAAAAGCGGGATAAGAATGAGGTCTATAAGGAAGCACTGGAACTGCTGAAGAAGATGGGGCTTTCTGATAAAGCCGATGCATATCCCTTTCAGCTGTCCGGCGGTCAGCAGCAGCGGGTATCCATTGCGAGAGCTTTGGCCATGAAGCCGCATATGCTGTTTTTTGACGAACCGACATCGGCGTTGGACCCTGAGTTGACAGGGGAGATCCTAAGGGTTATTAAAGACCTGGCGGCAGAACGGATGACGATGATGATCGTGACCCATGAAATGGCCTTTGCCAGAGATGTATCCGATTGGGTAGTCTTTATGGACGGCGGTGTAATTGTTGAACAAGGCAAACCAGAAGATGTCATTGCAAATCCGAGGAGTGAACGTACGCAAGTATTTTTGCGGCGCTTTCAAGCATAACATGATGCCGAAACGCGAAAGGAGCCATATGGCTCCTTTCGCGTTTCGGCTCTATAGTAGCTTTGTGGTCCAGGATTCGCAATTCCAGACATCCGATACCACCTCTTCATAGAATTCCGGTTCATGGCATATTAAGAGGATGCTGCCTTTATAAGTAATCAGCGCCCGCTTCAGTTCTTCTTTTGCATCTGCATCTAAATGATTGGTGGGCTCGTCCAGAAGCAGCAGATTGGTTTCCCGGTTAATCAGCTTGCAGAGTCGGACCTTGGCCTGCTCACCGCCGCTTAGTACCCGTACCAGGCTCTCGATATGCTTGGTCATCAGGCCGCATTTGGCCAGGGCAGAACGAACCTCATACTGGGTCATTCCAGGGAATTCCTTCCAGATTTCCTGGATACAGGTGGTATTGTCATCGTAGCTGACCTCCTGCTCGAAATAGCCAGGTATTTGATAGTCTCCCTGGTTCACCGTTCCGGATAGCGGCGGAATCTGGCCAATCAGGCTTCTAAGCAAAGTAGTCTTACCGATTCCGTTAGCACCGGTCAGGACAATTTTCTGTCCGCGCTCCATCGTAAGCTCCAGAGGGCGGGAGAGCGGTTCCTCATACCCGATCACCAGTCCATTCGTCTCAAAGATGAAACGGCCGGAGGTACGGCCTTCTTTAAAACGGAATTCCGGCTTCGGCTTCTCCTGGGCCAGTTCAATAACCTCCATTTTATCCAGCTTCTTCTGCCGGGACATAGCCATATTGCGGGTAGCGACCCGCGCTTTGTTTCGTGCTACGAAGTCTTTCAGGTCGTCGATTTCCTGCTGCTGCTTCCGATAGGCAGCCTCCAGCTGGGATTTCTTCATCTCATAGACCTCCAGGAATTTGTCATAATTACCCGGATAGCGGTTGATCTGCTGATTCTCCACGTGATAAATCAGATTAATGACACTGTTTAGAAATGGGATATCGTGTGAGATCAGAATGAAGGCGTTTTCATATTCAATCAGATAGCGCTTCAGCCACTCAATGTGGATTTCATCCAAATAGTTGGTCGGCTCGTCCAGAAGCAGGATGTCCGGCTTCTCCAGCAGCAGCTTACCCAACAGTACTTTTGTCCGCTGGCCGCCGGACAGTTCACTGACATCCCGGGTCAGACCAATGTCTGCAAGCCCCAGGGCCCGGCCGACTTCTTCGACCTTCGCGTCGATGATGTAGAAGTCATGGGCAGCCAGCAGATCCTGGATTTCTCCCAGCTCCTCCATCATGCGGTCCATTTCGTCTTCCCCTGCGTCTCCCAGATATTCACAGATCTGGTTCATTTTTTCTTCCAGGCCGAAGAGAAAGCGGAAAGCAGATTTTAGGACGTCCCGGATGGTCATGCCTTTTTCCAGTACGGTATGCTGGTCCAGATAACCGACCCGTACATTCTTTGCCCATTCTATACGTCCTTCATCCGGCTGCAGAGAGCCGGTTACGATATTCATAAAGGTAGATTTTCCTTCTCCGTTGGCACCGATGAAGCCGACATGTTCGCCGGCCAGGAGCCGGAAGGAAACATCCTGAAAAATTGCCCGGTCACCAAAGCCGTGGCATAAGCTCTGTACATTCAGAATACTCATGAGATTCCCCTTCTAAGATTGGTGTCAGGGGACATTGCCCCGAGAACCAGTATACATGGAAACCTGAATGCTGTAAAGCAGTTACTTTTTTTAGAGAAAGCATTGATTTCTGATAATGAATTTAGTATAGTTATTAAGAAAAATAGGGTGATTGAAATTCCTCGGAGTAAGGAGACAGGAATGGAAAACGAAAGAATGACGAGAGTGGCCGTAGATGCCATGGGCGGTGACAATGCACCGACAGAATTGGTAAAAGGAGCTGTAGAGGCCATTAATAAAAGCGGGAAGGTCAAAGTCCTTCTGACGGGTCCGGAAGAAGTGCTTCAGAAAGAGCTTTCCCGGTACCGGTACAATTCGGAGCAGTTAGAAATTGTGCCGGCATCCGAAATGATTACCAATGATGAGTCACCGGTGAGTGCAATCCGCAGGAAGAAGGATTCTTCGATTGTGGTAGGGCAGAAGCTGGTACGGGAAGGACAGGCAGACGCTTTCGTCTCGGCAGGCAGTACGGGGGCCGTATTGGTAGGCGGACAGCTGGTAGTCGGGCGGATCAAGGGCGTAGAGCGAACTCCTTTGGCCCCATTGATTCCCACTGCGAATGGGGTATCGCTGCTGATTGACTGTGGTGCCAATGTAGATGCCCGCAGCAGCCACCTGGTGCAATTTGCCAAGATGGGTTCTATTTATATGGAGCACGTCATAGGAATAAGCAAGCCCCGGGTAGGGATTGTTAATGTGGGCGCAGAAGAAGAAAAAGGCAACGCCTTAGTAAAGGAGACGTTTCCCCTGCTAAAAGAATGTGGGGATATAAATTTTATGGGAAGTATTGAGGCCAGGGAGATTCCTTTTGGCGGTGCAGACGTGATTGTCTGTGAGGCTTTTGTGGGAAATGTAATCCTGAAGCTGTATGAAGGAACGGCAGGCGCGCTGGTTGGGCAGATTAAGAAGGGGATGATGAGTAACCTCCGTTCCAAAATCGGCGCCCTTTTGGTGAAGCCGGCATTGAAAGAGACTCTTCGGGGGATGGATGCCAGTGAATATGGCGGAGCACCCATGCTGGGGCTGAATGGCCTGGTTGTAAAGACCCATGGAAACGCTAAATCGAAGGAAGTCTGTAATTCTATTCTGCAATGTATTACCTTTCATGAGCAAAATGTTATGAAAAAGATTAAAGAAAGCCTGGCAGAGGAGTCCAGGAATGAGAAAAAGGAGGAAGAATAATATGGAGTTCGAAAAAATTCAGGAGATCATTGCCAAGACCATGCAGATGGATCCAGGGCAGATCACAATGGACAAATCCTTTGAGGATGATCTGGGAGCCGATTCGCTGGACCGTGTTGAGATTATTATGCAGTTAGAGGACGCTCTTGGCATTGAAATTCCGGATGAGGTAGCGGAGAGGATTGTGACCGTAGGAGATGCGGTAGAGGAAATTCGGAAAGTTGTGGGATGACAACTGGAAAGCAAGGGCGGGACGGATGTGGTAAAAAGGCTGTTAAAAGGGTCTTTTACCACATCCTGTTTGCCGGTTGTCAGTCTGGCGCGGCGAAGAAATGAGAATGAAGTGTGGAGAGGTGACGGTGTGAAGGTACTGGAAGAACGGGTTGGGTATTCGTTTCGGGATAAGGGGCTGCTGTGGCAGGCTTTGACGCATAGTTCTTATACGAATGAACATCGGCAGGGACGGGAGCTTTGTAATGAGAGACTGGAGTTCTTGGGGGATGCAGTGCTGGAGTTGGCTTGCAGTGAGAGTTTGTTTGTCTGGTATCCGGAGCAGCCGGAGGGGGAACTTACGAAGCTTCGGGCGAGTATTGTGTGTGAACAGACGCTGGCTGGCTGTGCGGAGGAGTTGGAGCTGGGTAAGTATCTGCGCCTTGGAAAGGGCGAGGATTCTACCGGAGGAAGAGGCCGAGCTTCGATTTTGTCGGATGCATTGGAAGCGTTAATTGGGGCGATTTACCTGGATGGTGGTTTTACTAATGCAAAAGAGTTTGTTCTGCGGTTAATTTTGAATGATATTGAGAACAAGAAGCTCTTTTTCGATAGCAAGACTATCCTGCAGGAGATGGTACAGAGCCGCAGCATGGGGCGCCTTATTTACGAATTGCTAAAGACAGAGGGGCCGGATCATCGGAGGGTTTTTACTTCCCAGGTTCGGATAAATGGACAAGCTTATGGAGAAGGCAAAGGACGAACGAAGAAGCTTGCCGAACAGGATGCCGCTTACCGTGCGATTCTGGAATTGAACGACAGGAGCAGAGAACATGTATCTGAAGAAAATTGAAACACAGGGCTTTAAATCCTTTGCCAATAAAATAGTACTGGAGTTTAACCAGGGGATCATGGGGATTGTAGGCCCTAATGGAAGTGGTAAGAGTAATGTGGCCGATGCGGTCCGGTGGGTATTGGGAGAGCAGAGTGCTAAGCAGCTGCGCGGCTCCAATATGCAGGACGTTATTTTTGCCGGCACGGAGAACCGGAAGCCGCAGGGATATGCCTATGTAGCCCTTACCATAGACAATGCCGATCATCTGCTGCCGATTGATTACGATGAAGTGACGATTTCCAGACGGGTTTACCGGTCTGGTGAAAGTGAATATCTGATCAATGGCAATGTCTGCCGATTGAAGGACGTATATGAACTGTTTTATGACACAGGTGTGGGTAAGGAAGGCTATTCCATTATTGGACAAGGACAGATCGATAAGATCCTTAGCGGCAAACCGGAAGACCGGCGGGACTTGTTTGATGAGGCCGCCGGTATTGTTAAGTTTAAAAAGCGAAAGGGAATTGCGCAGAAGAAGCTGGAGGGAGAGCGGCAGAATCTGGTACGCGTCAGTGATATTCTAAGCGAACTGGAGAAGCAGGTGGGCCCTCTGGAGAAGCATTCGGAGAAGGCAAGACAGTATCTGAAGCTGAAGGAAGAGCTGAAGAGCTATGAGATTGGCGCTTTCTTTCTGGAATCTACCGAATTGCGGAATAAGCTGGCTGCTGTAAACGCGAATCTGGAAATTGTAACCGCAGATCTGGCGAAATCGCAGCAGGAAGCGGAGGATATAAAGGCCCGGTATGACGTGCTGACGGAGAAGAACGAGGCGTTGGACCGCACCATGGAAGAAAGCCGTTCTGCTTTGAGTGAGACGCGGGTAGAAAAAGAAAGCCTGGAAGGGCGGATCCGGGTATTAGTGGAGCAGATCCGCACCGCCCAGATGAATGATGACCATATCCGTGCCCGCATGGAAGTCATTGAGGAAGAGATCGGCTCCAGAATCTGTGAGAAAGAGAATTTCGTAGCAGATAAAGGAGAACTGAATGAGCTGCTGGATGAGACCGATAATCAAGTGGAACGCCTGGAGGAAGTACTGGCAGAGCTTAGCGATCAGATCCGTGCCTATGTGTTTGAAATAGAGACTCGAAAGGGCCAAATTATTGAGGGCTTGAACAAAAAGGCAGAAATCAGTGCCGGTGATCAGAAGTTTAAGACCCAGCTGGAGCAGGCACGCCTGACCCGCAGTGAACTGCATCAGTTCTTACTGACGGCGCGCGCGGAGGAAGAGGCCCAGGAGAGCCAGGTAGAGAAACTCAGAGCAGAGCTGGTACAGGTGCAGGCCCATCTGGCCGAACTGACGGAGGAGCAGTCCGCTACGGAGAAGCAGTCCGCAGAAGCCGATCAGGAGCTGAAGAGGCAGAACCGGAAGCTGAATGACTGCCAGCAGGAATACCATACGCTGAAGACCCGGCTTGAGTCCTTGATTAATATTACAGAGCGGTATGAGGGCTATGGCAACAGCATCCGCCGGGTTATGGAAAAGAAATCCGAGATGCCGGGGATCGTGGGCGTAGTGGCCGATCTGCTTCATGTCGAGAAGAAATATGAAACCGCAATGGAAACAGCACTGGGAGGCCGTATTCAAAATGTTGTAACAGAGGATGAGGAAACCGCTAAGTCTCTGATTACTTATTTGAAGCAAAATAAATATGGGCGGGCTACTTTCCTGCCGATTTCCAGTGTTAGCAGTAACAATTCCTTCCCCAGGCCGGAAGCACTGAAGGAAGCCGGCGCATTAGGAGTGGGCACCAGCCTGGTAACGGTGGATAAAGCCTATGAAGGGATTGCCAATCATTTGCTGGGCCGGGTATTGGTTACCGATACCATTGATCATGCGCTGGCAATTGCCAGAAAATATAAGCACAGCCTGCACATTGTTACGCTGGAAGGCGAATATTTAAGCCCTGGTGGTTCTCTTACCGGTGGTACCTTCAAAAATGCTACCAATCTGTTGGGACGCCGCCGGGAAATTGAAGAGCTGGAGGCAGCGATTAAGAAGTCCCTGAAGACCTATGATGCTGTGAAGGATGAGCTGGTCCGCAAGGAGCGGACCGTTAAATCTCTGCGGGAACGCCTGGAAGAACTGCAGGAGCAGGTACATCAGGGCAAGCTGAAGGAGACCAGGGTCTCCCTGAATTTGGTACGCGGCGAGGACCAGCTGGAAGGAATCCGACAGGGATATAAGAGCCGCCGGGAAGAGACAGAAGTCATGCAGATCCGGATTACGGAAATCGAGGCCCAGGAGGCTGGCATGAAGCAGGAGGCAGAGGATCTGGAAGCAGAGAGCAGTCAGCTGCAGGCAGAGATCGAGGATCTGAACCGGAAGCTTGCGCAGGAGCGGCAAAAGCAAGAAGAGAAGGCCAGGGAACTGGCGTCGGTACAGGTGGAATTCTCGAATCTAACGCAGAAAGATACCTTTATTTTAGAAAATATACTCCGGGTCAGCCGCGAGATGGAGAAGCTGATCGCCGAGAAGGCGGAGCTGGAAGAAAGCATTACACAGGGTGGTGGTGCCGTTTTGGAAAGGGAAGAAGAGATTGCGCAGACCAGAGACCGGATCCTGCATGTGGAAGAGCGGATGCGGACGCTGAATGAGAAGCTGGCGGAGGAAACGGCACGAAAAGAAGAACATGTAAAAGAACAGAATACCTTCTTCGATGCCAGAGAGGAAGAGAGCCGGCGGATTGCTTCTTTAGATAAGGATGCTTACCGCCTGCAGATCCAGAAGGAGCGAATGGATGAAGGCCTGGAAAAACAGGTGGAATATTTGTGGACGGAATATGAATTGACTCCTTCCGAGGCAGAGGAGCAGCGGGATGAGACCCTGACAGAGCTGTTACCGGCACGCAGGGCCATCAGTCAGCGGAAGAACCAGATCCGCGAACTGGGGCCGGTCAACGTGAATGCGATTGAGGATTATAAAGAGGTTTCGGAGCGGTATGAATTTTTAAAGGTCCAGCATGCGGATCTGATCGAGGCGGAGGAGAGTCTCCGGAAGATTATTGTCGAACTGGATCAGGGGATGCGCAAGCAGTTTGAAGAAAAGTTTACGGCGATCCGTCTGGAATTTGACCGCGTGTTTAAGGAACTTTTCGGCGGTGGCAAAGGAACCCTGGAACTGCTTGAATCAGAGGATAAGGATATCCTGGAAGCCGGTATTGCGATTATTGCACAGCCGCCGGGGAAGAAGCTTCAGAATATGATGCAGCTTTCCGGCGGAGAGAAGGCCCTGACGGCAATTGCGCTTTTGTTTGCCATTCAGAACCTGAAGCCTTCCCCGTTCTGTCTGTTGGATGAGATTGAGGCGGCGCTGGATGAACCAAATGTAGCCCGCTATGCCGAATATCTGAATAAATTAAAGGAACATACCCAGTTTATTGTGATTACCCACCGGCGCGGTACCATGGAAATGGCCGACCGGCTCTATGGTGTAACTATGCAGGAAAAGGGCGTCAGTGCACTGGTGTCGGTGGATCTGACAGATTCCAGCCTGGTAAATTAGGAAATAAGGAGCGCATATATGTGTGAAACAAAGAAGAAAGGATTCTTTACACGCCTGAAGGAAGGGCTGACAAAGACCAGACAGAGTATTTCCTCTGGGTTTGAATCGATTTTCAGCGGTTTTTCCTCCATTAATGACGATTTTTATGAGGAACTGGAAGAAATTCTAATCATGGGAGACCTTGGTGTTCATACGACCCAAGAGATTATTGAAAAGCTGCGGGCGCAGGTAAAGGAACAGCATATTAAGGAACCGGCTGCCTGCAGGCAGCTGCTGATTGATACAATTAAGGAGCAGATGGACGTCGGAGAAAATGCCTATGAATTTGAGCATCAGAAATCCGTATTGCTGATCGTTGGCGTAAACGGTGTCGGCAAGACGACCTCTATTGGTAAGCTGGCGAGTCAAATGAAGAGCCAGGGCCGGAAGGTGATTCTTGCGGCAGCGGATACATTTCGTGCCGGAGCGATTGAGCAGCTGGCAGAGTGGTCCCGCCGTGCCGGTGTGGATCTGATCGCGCAGAGCGAGGGTTCGGATCCTGCGGCTGTGGTATTTGATGCGGTAGCGGCGGCAAAGGCCCGTAAGGCGGACTTGCTGATCTGCGATACGGCCGGACGCCTGCATAACAAGAAGAACTTGATGGAAGAGCTGAAGAAGATTAACCGAATTCTAGACAAGGAATTTGCGGATGCCTATAAAGAAACGCTGGTGGTCCTTGATAGCACTACCGGCCAGAATGCCTTGGCACAGGCCAGAGAATTCATGTCCGCTGCCGACGTGAGCGGCATTATTCTGACGAAGATGGATGGAACGGCCAAGGGCGGAATAGCTGTGGCGATCCAGTCGGAGCTTGGTATTCCGGTCAAGTATATCGGGATTGGTGAGAAAATAGAAGATTTGCAGAAATTTGAGGCAGATGCTTTTGTGGAAGCTTTATTTGGAGAAGAGGAGAAGTCATGCTGACATTAGAAAAATTTGAAGAAGCAACGGAAGTAGTAAGTAAGGTTACGCTGGAGACCAAGCTGGTATATAGTGAGTACTTTAGTGAGGCTCTGGGTAATAAGATTTATTTAAAGCCAGAAAACATGCAGTATACAGGGGCTTATAAAGTGCGGGGCGCTTACTATAAAATCAGTACGCTGACACCGGAAGAGAGAGAAAAAGGACTGATCACGGCTTCTGCCGGTAATCATGCCCAGGGAATCGCCTATGCGGCTAAAATATTCGGCGCGAAGGCAGTCATTGTTATGCCTACGGTTACGCCCCTGATGAAAGTAAACCGTACCAAGAGCTATGGCGCGGAAGTGATCCTGTATGGAGATGTATACGACGAGGCTTACGAATATGCCCTGAAGCTGGCAGAGGAGCAGGGCTATACCTTTATCCATCCTTTTAATGACTTGGATGTGGCGGCAGGTCAGGGAACCATTGCCATGGAGATTGTTAAGGAGCTTCCTACGGTGGACTATATTTTGGTTCCTATCGGCGGAGGCGGTCTGTGTACCGGCGTATCCACGCTGGCAAAGATGCTGAACCCTAAGATTAAGGTGATTGGAGTAGAGCCGGTGGGCGCAGCTTGTATGAAAGCCTCCATAGAGGCCAGCGAGCTGGTTACGCTGCCGACGGCGAAGACCATTGCCGACGGTACGGCCGTGAAGACCCCCGGCGATCTTCTTTTGCCCTATATCCGGGAGAATGTAGATGACATCATAACCATTGAAGATGAGGAATTAATTGTAGCCTTCCTGGATCTGATGGAGAATCATAAAATGGTGGCAGAGAATTCCGGTCTGCTGACCATTGCGGCACTGAAGCATCTGGATGTCCGCGGCAAAAAGATCGTTTCGATTATCAGCGGCGGCAATATGGATGTGATCACGATGTCCTCGGTGGTGCAGCATGGTCTGATTGCCAGAGACCGTATCTTCACCGTATCGGTGCTCCTGCCGGATAAGCCGGGCCAGCTGGTAAATGTGGCCTCCCTGATTGCAGAGAAGAATGCCAACGTAATCCGCCTGGAGCATAATCAGTTCTTCAGCATTAACCGGAATGATCTGGTAGAGCTTCGGATTACACTGGAAGCATATGGAACAGAACATAAATATGAGATTGTTGAAATGCTGCAGCGGGAGGGCTACCGTCCGAAGGTAGTTCATCAAAAAGGAACCTTCCAATAAGGTTTACTGTAAAAAGCGGGAGGACAGAGAATGCCATGCGGGCCGACGGCCGGTCCCTAAGGCCAATAAGGCCTCGGCCGGTATATAAAACAGCCAGATTAAATTGGGAGCGGCAGCATACCAGGCTGACAGCCATCCCACATGGGGAAGGAGACCGGATCGATCAAGCTGATGGATTCCTACATGCAGGTCACAGAGCAGAAGCAGGCCAATGCTGGCAGCCAGGACTTTCTCTCTGCGCCATAGGGAGAGACCCAATGTGCACAGCAAACAGGCGGCATAACCTCCGGCCGGCAGAAGGGAAGGATCAAGCTTTAGCACCCAGACCCAATTCAGGCTTCCGGTCAAAAAGATTCCTATTCCCCAGGCAAAGGCCAGGATCCACAATTCTCCCTTCAGATAGCGCAGGTAACAGATATGGACGATGGTAAATAACAGCAGACCGGGAAGTTCGGTATCGGTAAATATAAGAAAGTAGTCGGCTGCTAAGGTGAATCCGAGCGCTGCAATTAAGGAAGATGGGATCCGCCGATAGCAGCCAATTGCAAAGCATAGAAAAATAAAAGTATAATGAGTGATGTCTGTCATAATAACTCCTTTTGACGTTCTAATCATAGTATACGCTAATTTTAAAGTACCTATTACGGAATGTATCGTATAAGAAAGAATGCGCCTTGGCGCATTCTCGCGCCGAGCGCGGTCGCTTGCGACAAATTTCATCTTGCGCGAGTGCGCATCCCCCGGAGGGTTTTAATTTCATAGGAGTACTTTCCTATGAAATTAAAGGCTGCCTCTGTGTGAGAGCAGCCTTTTTGGTGAGTTCGTGTAAAATAAATATCTAGTGTACAATTTCCAGAGCGCCATCCCGGCAATCAATGGTCATTGTCTGACCGGGTTCGGTGTCTCCCGCAATGATGCGGCGGGCAATCAGGGTCTCAACCTTGCGTTGAAGGTACCGCTTCAGAGGTCTCGCTCCATAAGCGGGTTCGTAGCTTTCTGCAATAATCAGATCCTTGGCAGCATCGGTTACCAGGACAGTCAGCTGTTTGTCCTTCAGACGCTGCTGCAAATCAGAGATCATAAGATCCACAATCTGATAAACCTGTGCTTTCTGCAGCGGCTTATAATAGACAATCTCATCCAGCCGGTTTAAAAACTCCGGGCGGAAATGCTGCTTGAGCAGCGTTTCTACAGCCTGTGACGCCTCTTCCTGGATACTCCCGTCAGGTTTCATGCCTTCTAACAGATAATGGGATCCCAGGTTGGAGGTCATGATGATAATGGTATTCTTAAAGTCTACCGTTCGTCCCTGGGAGTCTGTGATACGGCCGTCATCCAGTACCTGTAGCAGGATATTGAATACATCGGAATGTGCTTTCTCCACTTCATCCAGGAGTACGACTGCATAGGGCTTCCGGCGTACGGCTTCCGTGAGCTGGCCGCCTTCTTCATAGCCGACATATCCGGGAGGTGCTCCTACCAGGCGGCTGACGCTGAATTTCTCCATATACTCACTCATGTCGATCCGCACCATATTGTGTTCATCGTCAAAGAGTGCTTCGGCCAGTGCCTTGGCCAGTTCCGTCTTACCCACGCCGGTGGGGCCAAGGAAGAGGAAGGAGCCGATAGGGCGGTTCGGATCCTGGATTCCGGCCCGGGAGCGCAGAATCGCCTCGGTAACCTTTTCCACCGCCTCATCCTGACCGATTACACGTTTATGCAGGATGTCTTCCAGGCCCAGTAGCTTTTCGCGTTCGCCCTCCATCAGTTTTGCGACGGGAATACCGGTCCAGCGAGCGACAATCCGTGCAATTTCTTCTTCGGTAACCTTGTCACGAAGCAGGCTGTTGCTGGTTTTCTGCTGCTCTGCTGTTTCTTCCTTTTCTGCCAGCCGGCTTTTGAGAGAGGGTAGTATTCCGTATTTTAACTCGGCTGCTTTATTCAGGTCGTAATTTCTTTCGGCAATTTCAATTTCACTATTCGTCTTATCGATTTCCTCCCGAAGCTTTTGAACCTTAGAAATGGAATCCTTCTCGTTTTCCCATTTGGCCTTCATTTCGTGGAAACTCTCCCGCATTTCCGCCAGCTCTCTCTGCACCTCGTGCAGATGCTCCTGGGACAGCTTATCGGTCTCTTTCTTTAGGGCGGCTTCTTCGATTTCATGCTGCATGATCTTACGGGAGATCTCATCCAGCTCGGTGGGCATAGAATCCATTTCTGTACGGATTAATGCACAGGCCTCGTCTACCAGGTCAATGGCCTTATCCGGCAGAAAACGGTCGGAAATGTAGCGGTTTGAGAGAACCGCCGCGGCGATCAAGGCCTGGTCCTGAATTTTTACTCCGTGAAATACCTCATAGCGTTCTTTTAAGCCCCGCAAAATAGAGATGGTGTCCTCTGTCGAAGGCTCTTCCACCATTACCGGCTGGAAACGGCGTTCCAGGGCAGCATCCTTCTCAATGTATTGCCGGTACTCGTTCAAAGTGGTCGCGCCAATACAGTGCAGCTCACCGCGGGCGAGAAGGGGCTTTAACAGATTACCGGCGTCCATGGCGCCATCGGTTTTGCCCGCGCCCACAATCGTATGGAGCTCATCAATAAAAAGAATGATTTCCCCTTCGCTTTTCTGAATCTCTTCCAGAACTGCCTTCAGCCGTTCCTCAAATTCACCGCGGAACTTGGCACCGGCCACTAAGGCCCCCATATCCAGAGAGAAGACCTTGTGGTCCTTCAGGTTAGAAGGTACATCGCCGGCTACAATCCGCAGGGCAAGTCCTTCGGCGATCGCTGTTTTTCCTACGCCGGGTTCTCCGATCAGGACCGGATTGTTCTTAGTTTTACGGGAGAGAATGCGGATCACATTCCGGATTTCGCTGTCGCGGCCAATTACCGGATCCAGCTTGTTGTTCCGGGCCAGCTCTACCAGATCCTGTCCGTACTTATTCAGAACGTCATAGGTTTCTTCCGGATTCTGGCTGGTTACCTTCGCATTGCCGCGAATAGAATTCAGCGCATTAAAAAAATCCTTTTTGCTGACGCTAAAGGACTTCCAAAGTTCTTTCATGGCAGAATCCGGCTTCTCCAGTAAGCCTAACACCAGGTGTTCTACGGAAACATATTCATCCTGCATTTTCTTGGCCTGGTCTTCCGCGGCCACCAGGGCTTTGTTTAGCTCTTGGGAGAGGTAAAGGTTACCGCCGGAAACATGTGGAAATCCCGTCAGGATTTTCTCCGTTCGGGAGAGGAGGTCGCTTGTGTCAACGGTCATTTTTGTAAAAATCTGCGGAATCAGCCCGCCCTCCTGTGTTAGAAGGGCGGATAGCAGATGCGCTTGCTCTATTTGTGAGTTTTGGTAGCGTACGGCGGCATTCTGTGCCTCCTGTATAGCCTCCATGGATTTTTGTGTGAATTTTTCAGGATTCATTCAAATCCCTCCTTTGCCATTAGATTAGGATCGAATTCTTCTTTACATAATGCTTGTAAAGAGATTCCAGTTTCGCTACATCCGGCGATTCCAGGGTTGCAAAATAAACTTTAATCATTGCATCCATCAGCTGGATGTATGCGGCAAGAGCGCTGCCCAGCTCCTGATCAGACAGGGACTCCTTGTCTGTGGGTAGCATCAAATCTCTGGTAAAGCGGCCATCCTCCAGCAAGTAGCCGATATCAGCCTTATGAGCACCTTCCAAATACTGTTTTTCCAGTAAGATCAGAATCCGATAAAACTCTGCCAGATAGGAAATCAGCTTTGGACTCTGGGTGCGGAACACAATTTTTAATTTCCCCATGACAGCCTCGCTGCTGCGCCCCAGCTCAACGCTGTAACGGATCGTGGGGCGGTATTTATACTGCAGGGGGCTATGGAGTGTCAGAATACTGTCCGAAGGCTGAAACTGGAATTGGAAGGTGTCGCTCATCAGATCCTTCAAAGAAACAAATACCTCACGCATCCTTTTTTCAGGGGTTGCCAGCGAAACATGATCTGCAAGAATCTGGTTAATCAGATTCGAACGGCTTGCCTTATATTGGTAAGCCATCTCATCAATTGCTGTCACTACGTCATCCATCAGCACAATACTATACACACTTTTCTTCATTTGGTCACCGAACCTTTCCGCTTTTGTAAGGATTATAACATAAAAAAGTAATTTGTCAACACACTTACATAATTTAATCAACGTGTTATATTATGTTAATAGATAGTTTATAAATTTAACAGGGGAATTGACGGAATGAGTTTTTTAGGTTAATATAGAGGGGATTATACGGCAGACAGCCACGTGTAATCATTTAAGGAGGATTCAATATGACTAAAAAATTACACAAATTGGGAATAGGAAGTTTGGCAGCGTTGCTATTATTGGCAGCAGGATGCAGCAGTTCAGGTAAGGAATCTTTGCCAGAGGATGAAACTATGCAGGAATCTTTGTCGAAGAATGAAACTACAATAAAAGAAAATCCTTCAGAGCCGGCACAGAATGCCGGACTGTCAAAAATTTCCCATGCGGTTTGTGAGCCGGCTGTCCGTGAACAGCTGGGGGAAGATTTTACCTACTATGAAGCACTGATTAATGGAATTCTTGTGAGGGAAGAGCATGTGCCGCTGCCCGGCGAGTCGGAACGGGATCAGCGGATTTTGGAAGCCGTGCAGGATCAAAGTCCTTATTATGCGCTGGTCGCCCAGGCCGATATAGTATCGGGAGGCGTAGCATTGACTTATTCTTATATGCCGGAAGAGCATGAAGCGGCAGTGGAAATGATGGATCAGGAATTTTTAGCCTTTTTGCATCATAATATTTCAGGAGATCAGAATGAATTGGAAAGGCTGATGGCTGTCTATAAGGGCGCTATTAATCAGTTTGCGCTGGACTATGGATATATGACAGAGGGGGCCCAGAGAGGGGGCAGCCTGTTATCTGCGGTTGAGAGTGGGAACGCATCTCCTTACGCGTACGCCCGGTTTTGTGTATTTATCCTGGGGCAGCTGGGGGTTGAAGCCTTTTGTGCGGAGAGTGCTGCAGGTAACATCTGGTTCATCGCGGAAATCGAGGGGAGCTTCTACCATTTTGATCCGGCAATGGAGATTGTCAATAACGACGGAAGCGGCCTGATGTTTTTTGCCATGAGTGACAGCGGCAGAAACGAATATGGAAATTACGAATACATATTTGCCGGACAGAAAGAGAGCAGCCTTCGTGATCTGACCTGCAGCTCCGAACAGTTTGAGAATTTCAGGAGAGTAAGCGTAACCAAGGAAGAGGGAGAGCATCTTCTTCGCTTGTACACCGTGGATGAACTGGATTATCTGTACCATACGGATACAATAACAGCGGAAGAGGTGGATCCGGACCGGCTGGCAGAGGTGGCGGTCAATAATATGTATCCTGTATTTGACAGCATTATCCGTACCATGGAGGAAACGTCCCTCTCGTATGCGCCGGAGGATGATTCCTTTGTGTGGGGAGTACTGTATCGGCTGGGCTGCAATTACGGATATCTTAACCGGAATGTTGTATATCAGGAGGGGGGCAGCGGTATTGAAATACCAGGCAGTGCGATGAAAGAAATAGCTTCTGCAGCCTTTGGCGGAAATGCAGAAATTCCAGCCATTCCGAATGACAGCGGAATTCAGTATCAGGCGGAGCAGGATCTTTATATTTTACTAATGTCGGATATGAGCCAAGACTGGCTGCAAATGGGAGAAATTGAGAAGCAGGATGATGGGACCTGGGTAGTATCGGCGAATATGGTTTCGGAAGATGCAGTACTCCTGAGCAGCTATCGTTTCATGTGTGAACCGAATTCTTATACGGCAGATCAAGATGTAATATATCAATATTCTGTAACGTCTGTAACAAGACAGTAGTAATTTGTAACATTTTATTCATAAAATCTTAAGAAAGAATCTCATTGTTTCTTAATGTCTTGTTGCTATAGTATCTATGACTAGGGGGCGATAAGATAATGATTTCTTTTTTGCAAAATGTAATTTATTTAATAGGTGTATTGTTTTTTGTCTTCTATTTTTATCAAATTGTTTTTGTGTTGGTCTCTTTGCTGAAGAAGCCGCGGGAAATTGAAGCAAGTACAAAGCATCATTTCGGTGTACTGATCTCAGCCCGTAATGAAGAAATGGTGATTGGCCAGCTGATCCGTAGTATCCGGAATCAGAATTATTCGTCGGAATTAGTGGATATTTTCGTAGTAGCGGACAACTGTACCGATAACACGGCAAGAGTGGCAAGAGAAGCCGGTGCTATCGTCTATCAGCGCTTTAACCAGCAGCTGATTGGAAAAGGTTATGCCTTGAACGAACTTTTACATAATATCGACCGGGATTATGGAATGGAGTATTGTGAGGGCTATTTTATCTTTGATGCGGACAATGTACTGGACGAAAATTATATTACAAATATGAACAATACGTTTGACCAGGGCTATCGAGTGATTACCAGCTACCGCAATTCCAAAAATTATGATTCGAATTGGATTTCGGCCGGTTATGCCCTCTGGTTCTTACGGGAGTCCCGTTATTTAAACCAGGCCAGAACAACCCTTGGGAGCAGCTGCTTTATCTCCGGAACAGGGTTCCTTGTTCACACGGATATCTTCCGGAAGAACAAGGGCTGGAAGCATCACCTTCTGACGGAGGATATTGAGTTCTCGGCAGACTGGATTATTAAGGGAGAAGTATTTGGATATAACCGTAATGCCGTATTGTACGATGAGCAGCCGGTTACCTTTAAGGATTCATGGAATCAGCGTCTGCGCTGGTCCAAGGGGTTTTATCAGGTATTCTATCGTTATGGAGGCAGACTGTTCGGACGCGCAGTGCGCGGAAGCTTCTCGGCTTATGATATGCTGATGACCGTAGCCCCGGGAATGCTGCTAACGGTACTTTCGATACCGATCAGTATTACAATGCTGCTGCTGATGATCGCCGGCGCCACAGATCCGATACAGGCGCTGCAGCCTTTAGTGGGGCCGATGGTATTGTGCGTGGTCCAGTCTTATGGAATGTTTTTCATGATGGGCCTGCTGACGATTATTACGGAATGGCAGCGCATCCATTGCCGGGGAAGTAAGAAGATCCTCTATTTATTTACCTTCCCGTTGTTTATGTATACATATCTGCCAATTTCAGTGGTAGCACTTGTTAAGAAGATTGAATGGAAACCAATCCGTCACAATGTTGTGCGGGATGTCAGTGATATTCGGATGCCATATTAGAGGATACAAATCAGGCATGTCCTATTGCGGTAGGGCATGCTTTTTGTTATGATGAAAAGCAAGGAAAAATTCAGGGGGCAGCGCATGGGGATTTGTTATGTGATTGGAGCAGGGGACTTCGGAGACGGAGAACCGGTGAAGAAGCCGGGGGATTGTATTATTGCCGTGGATGCAGGGTATCGGTACTGCAAGGAAAGGAATCTGGAGGCAGATCTGGTCGTAGGAGATTTTGACTCGCTGGGAAGCCGGCCGGATCATCCGCATGTCCTCTGCCTGAGGCCGGAAAAAGATGAGACGGATATGATGGTGGCGATCGAGGAAGGCATACGCAGAGGCTACAACCAATTTGTAATATATGGAGGAACCGGCGGACGGATTTCCCATACCTTAGCGAATGTTCAGGTGATGACCGATCTGGCAGCACGGGGGGCGGAGGCAATCCTCGTGGGAATTGGCTGCCGCATGATGATTCTGCAAAATGGTGAGATGTGTTTTGGACCGGAAAACCAGGGCTATCTGTCGATCTTTTGCTGCGGAGACCGGGCGGTCGGTGTAACCGAAGAAGGGTTAAAGTATTCGCTGGACCGGGTGGTACTGGTAAAGGAGAATCCAGTTGGCGTCAGTAACGAATTTGCAGGGAAACCAAGCAAGGTTGCCGTGGAAGAAGGTACCTTACTGATTGTGCTGGAGAGCTATTGACATTATTTAGATCCGGAGTATAATAATTAAGGTTAACATGGTAAATAGTTTGCAAGGTTAATTGGTTTAAGGGAGAGAGGAGCATGTCGAAAGCTGCAAAGGAATATCTGGAAGACTTGTTTCGTGTAATGCACAAGTTTCGCCGGATGCAGAAGCACGAAGTGATTAAGGATCTGTCTAAGGGTGAGTTCTATATGTTAATGTCGATCTATGAGTCTGCCTGTGGATCGGAACAGCAGGGGGAAGAGGCCCCCGGAATTATTGTTTCAGAGCTGGCGCATAAGCTGATGATTACCAATCCTGCAGCTTCTAAAATGCTGCGCAATATGGAGAAGAAGGGGTACATCGTAAGAATTTCAGATCCGGCAGATCGCAGACTTACCTACATTGCATTATCGGAACAGGGTAAAAATCTGATTGGCTGTGTTTGGAAAAACATACAGGCACTTGCGCTGCAAGCATTGGAGCGCATGGGAGAACAGGATACGGAGGAGTTAATTCGACTCCTAAATAAGCTGTTCCAGATTATAGAGCAGCAGAAGGAAGAAAAAGTATTGTATTAGGAAGGATTGAAGATGAAGAGTATTCTTTCATTCACAAAAAGTTACTGGAAAAGCGTACTGCTGATTGTGGTATTGCTGCTGGTTCAGGCATTTTGTGACTTGTCACTGCCGGTCTATACATCCAATATTGTGGATGTGGGTCTGCAGAATAAAGGTCTGGAGCATGTGACGCCGACCTTGATTCTGCGGAGCGAGCTGGATCGGCTGGAACTGTTTATGCCAGAGGAAGAAGCGGCGGAGATTGAAGCGATTTATACGACAGAAGGAGAGATCTGTCGTCTGACAAATGAAAAAGACGTGGACTTTGAGAAGACCGATGCGCTTTTCGTTATGCCGATTCTCATTGCTTCATCGATGGGAGAACAGATCAACGATATTCCCAAGGAGGCCGCACTGGCAATACGCTCCCAGACGGAAGAAAATTATGTCTCCCTGGATGAGAGCATGACATCCGGTATGGCAATGCAGTATGTACAGACAACGTATACCGAAGCCGGAGGAGATTTAAGCTCCCTTCAGAATCAGTACATTTTGAAAACCGGCGGCATTATGATTGCTTATGCCCTTTTGATACTGGCCGTTTCGATTATGGTAGGATATTTGGCTTCTAAGGTGTCGGCAGGTGTCGGCAGAGGGCTTCGGAACCAGGTTTTCCAGAAGGTGGTAGCCTTCTCGAATACAGAGATGGATCAATTCTCTACAGCGTCGCTGATTACCCGCAGTACCAATGATATTCAGCAGGTACAGATGCTTACGGTAATGCTGCTGCGGATGGTGTTTTATGCCCCGATTCTGGGAATTGGCGGTGTATTCCGGGTGCTCCGGACCAATGTTTCTATGGCATGGACCATTGCCTTAGGTGTGCTGCTGATTATCGCATTGGTAGGAGTGCTGATGGTAGTTGTGATGCCGAAGTTTAAGAGGATGCAGTCCTTAGTAGACCGGCTGAATCTGGTAACACGGGAAATTTTGACCGGCTTGCCGGTAATCCGGGCCTTTAGCAGAGAACGTTACGAGGAGCAGCGGTTTGATACGGCGAATACGGATCTGATGAAGACCAGCCTGTTTACCAGCCGTTCTATGTCTTTGATGATGCCGGCAATGATGTTTATTATGAATGGATTAACAGTGCTGATCCTTTGGGTGGGCGCTCACCATATTGACCTTGGTGATCTGCAGGTAGGCCAGATGATGGCATTTATTACGTATTCCATGCAGATTGTCATGTCCTTCCTGATGCTGACAATGATGTCCATTATTTTGCCCCGGGCAATTGTATCGGCTAACCGCATCCAGGAGGTTCTGAGTACGGAGTCCTCGATCCGGGACGCAAAGGATCCCCGGCACATGGAAGTGCATAAGGGTGTATTAGTATTTGAGCATGTATCCTTCCGGTATCCGAATGCAGAAGAGAATGCGCTGGAAGAAATCAGCTTTACGGCCCGCCCCGGAGAGACTACGGCGGTTATCGGCAGTACCGGCAGCGGTAAATCTACCTTGATCCAACTGGTTCCCCGTCTGTATGATGTATCGGAAGGCCGGATTCTGCTGGATGGAGTCGATCTGCGGGATTTGACTTTACAGGAGCTGCGGGAACAGCTGGGGTATGTGCCTCAGAAAGGAGTACTCTTCTCCGGAAGTATTGCGGAGAACCTGCGTTATGGCCGGCAGGAGGCCTCGGATCAGGAGATTCAGGATAGTGCCGCGATTGCCCAGGCAGCGGAGTTTATTAACGAAAAACCGGAAGGCTACGATACCTGGATTGCCCAGGGCGGCAGTAATGTTTCCGGCGGGCAGAAACAGCGGCTCTCAATTGCAAGAGCTATTGCTAAGAGTCCGCAGGTATTCTTGTTTGACGATAGTTTTTCCGCATTGGATTATAAAACCGATGTTTCTTTGCGGAAGGCTTTAGCCGAAAAAGTGGGGAATCGTACGGTCATTATTGTGGCCCAGCGGATCAGCACCATTCTGCATGCGGATCAGATCATTGTACTGGACTCCGGAAGAATTGCCGGGATTGGCACACATCAGGAGCTGTTAAAGACCTGTGAGCCTTATCAGCAGATTGCGAAGAGCCAGCTCTCAGAGGATGAGCTTTCAGGAGTAACAGGAAAGGAGGCAGCCGAATGAGTCAGGAAAAACAGAAATTCAAGCCTAACCGGCCCAGGAGAGGCCCTATGGGCGGAGGCGGCCCGGTACAACCGGCCGGTGAAAAAGCAAAGGATTTTAAAGGAACGATCAGAAAGCTGATTCAATATATCGGACGCTATAAATTTGCTGTGCTTGCCGTGCTGGTTTTTGCTGTGGGAAGTACCGTGTTTACAGTGGTCGGCCCTAAGATTTTGGGTAAAGCGACCACGGTCATCTTTGAAGGGCTAACCGGCAAGCTAACCGGAAGCGGCAGCATTGATTTTGAGCGCATTGGACAGATTCTGCTAATTCTGCTGGTTTTGTATCTGGTCAGTATGCTGCTAAGCTTTATCCAGGGATGGATCATGAGCGGTGTTACCCAGAAGATTACTTACCGGATGCGTAAGGAACTGTCGGAGAAGATCAGCCGCATGCCGCTGGGGTATTTTGAAAGCAAGACCCACGGGGAAATTCTTTCCAGGATTACGAACGACGTGGACACTCTAGGCCAGAGTCTGAACCAGAGCGTCACACAGCTGATTACATCTATTACTACCATGGTGGGGGTATTGATTATGATGCTGACCATCAGCCCGGTAATGACGCTGATTGCATTATTGATTCTGCCGGTATCCATGGTCTTTGTAATGCAGATTGTAAAGCATTCTCAGAAATATTTTACGAAGCAGCAGGAATACCTGGGAAAAGTAAACGGTCAGGTAGAAGAGACCTATGGAGGCCATAATGTCGTCGTGGCCTTTAACCGGGAAAAAGCAGTCGTGGAGCAATTTGATGCAACAAATGACCAGCTCTATGAATCTGCCAGGAAGTCTCAGTTCCTGTCCGGCATGATGATGCCGATTATGCAGTTTGTAGGAAATCTGGGGTATGTGGCAGTTGCCCTGGCAGGCGGCGTGCTGACGGCTAAGAATCGGATTGAGGTAGGAGATATCCAGTCCTTTATCCAGTATGTACGGCAGTTTACCCAGCCGGTAAACCAACTGGCACAGGTATCAAATATGCTGCAGTCCATGGCGGCGGCAGCGGAGAGGGTTTTTGAATTTTTAGGAGAAGAGGAAGAAGATCAGGGCGATTCCGTTCCAGTAGCTGCCGAGGATTTGAAAGGCTCCGTGATCTTTGAGCATGTAAAATTCGGCTATAATCCGGAGAGGGTGATTATTCAGGATTTCAGTGCGGAGATTGAACCGGGACAGAAGGTGGCCATCGTAGGCCCTACGGGAGCCGGTAAGACAACGATTGTGAAGCTTTTGATGCGCTTTTACGACGTCAATGAAGGCCGGATTCTGGTGGATGGCCATAATATCCGCGAATTTGAACGGATTAAGCTTCGGGAAGCTTTTGGCATGGTGCTGCAGGATACCTGGCTCTTTAAGGGAACCATTATGGAGAATATCCGGTATGGACGGCTGGATGCCACAGATGAGGAAGTAATTGCGGCGGCAAAGGCCGCACATGCCCACCGGTTTATCCAGACGCTGCCCGGCGGCTATCAGATGGAATTAAATGAAGAAGCCAGTAATGTGTCCCAGGGACAGAAGCAGCTGCTGACAATTGCACGGGCAATTCTGGCAGATAATCGGATTTTGATTCTGGATGAAGCCACCAGCTCGGTCGATACCAGAACTGAACAGCTGATTCAAAAGGCCATGGATAACCTGATGAAGGGGCGTACCAGCTTTGTAATTGCCCACCGTCTCTCGACGATTCGGGATGCGGACCGGATTCTGGTTATGAAGGACGGTGATATTATCGAACAAGGGTCTCATGACGAACTGATTGCGAAGAACGGGTTCTATGCGGACTTGTATAATTCTCAGTTTGAAAGAACCGCTTAGTGATTGATTTTTTGAGAATTTGCTCTATAATAGTAAGGTATCCTACAAGATAGTTCCTAAAAAACAGAAAAGAGATTTACAAAATGAGACCTGAATTGTTTTCAATTGGCCCTGTTACGGTTTATAGTTATGGATTAATGATTGCCATCGGTGTACTGGCTGCAATTTTGGTGGCGGAGCGGAGGGCAAGAAGTCTGGGGTTGGATCCGGAGAAAGTATTTGGCCTGGGAATCTGGTGTGCCCTGATTGGCATTCTGGGAGCAAAGCTTATGTTCATTTTGACAGAGCTTCCAACCATTCTTAAAAATCCGGGGATGCTGTTAAATATATCCGATGGCTTTGTGGTATACGGCGGTATTATTGCCGGAATCCTGTTTGCCATCTGGTATTGTAAACGGAAGAAAATGGATTTCATGGCGTATTTTGATCTGATTATGCCCTCCATTGCCCTGGCACAGGGCTTCGGGCGGATCGGATGTTTTATGGCAGGCTGCTGCTATGGCAAAGAGACTTCTGCCTGGTACGGTGTGTCCTTTGGGAATTCTCCCTTTGCACCTCATGATGTGCATGTGATTCCGACACAGCTCCTATCCAGCGCCGGCGATTTCCTGATCTTTGCCATTTTGGTGTTCTACGCAAAGCGGGCAAAACGGAAAGGCGCGGTGGCTGCATTGTATCTGATTTTGTATAGTGTGGGGCGGTTCCTGATTGAATTCCTTCGGGACGATCCCAGAGGAACGGTGGGCATTTTCTCGACGTCCCAGTTCATTTCGCTATTTATGCTGGCGGCAGGTATTTTGATTATGACGTTTGTGCATAAGAAAAAAGCCGTATAGCGGCTTTTTCGAAGAATTAAAGGCTTGTAAGACGGCTGCGCTGCATACGGTTCAGTGCTTTATAGAGTACGGGACCCACCAGGGCAGCCGCTGCAATTTTCAGGACATCGCCGATCAGATAGGGCAGCGTGCCAATCGAGAAACCCTCCCAGAAGCTAAGATTCATCTGATAGGACAGCCAGACTGTTCCGAACAAATCGGTCACGATCATACCGCCCAGCATGCCGGCAATGCACGGGATCTGTCTGTTCCGATACCGGTCAATGATAAAGCCGGAGAGAATGGCCATGAAGAAGAAACCGATCATATAACCGCCGGTAGGGCCGGCTGCTTTGCCGACACCGCCGGAAAAGCCGGAGAACACCGGAAGGCCGGCCAGACCCAGAAGATAGTAGATGGCATAACTGATCGTTCCCCATTTAGTCCCCAGCGCATAAACGGCCAGGTAAATGGCAAAGGTAGACAGGGAGAGGGGAACCGGACTGAAGGGCAGAGGAATGACAATCGGTCCGAGAATACACAGGATCGCTGCCATCATCGCGGTTATGGTAAGTTGGTAAATATTGGTTGTTCTGTTTTTCATGGGAAAACTCCTTTATGATAAAATTATAGAAAAAAAAACAACTGTTGTCAACCTGAAAAAATAACGGGTTAACAATAAGGGATTTCTTGAACTTTCCGACTGCCTATGGTAGAATACAGAGAGAAATGCAATGTGCGCTTCGCGCTTTCTTAGAAAGGAATTAATGGTATGAAATATATGATTGCCTCCGATCTTCATGGATCGGCCTATTATTGTGAGAGGATGCTGGAGGTTTACCGCCAGGAGCAGGCGGACCGCCTGCTCTTATTGGGGGATATCCTCTATCATGGTCCGCGAAACGACCTTCCGAAGGATTATGATCCGAGACGGGTGTGCCAGATGTTGAACTCCATGAAGGAGTCCCTGCTTTGTGTAAGAGGGAACTGTGACGCAGAAGTGGATCAGATGGTGCTGGAGTTCCCTATTCTTGCGGACTATTGCATTTTGGAATTTGGAAGCCGCATGATCTTTGCTACCCATGGACATCTTTTTCATGAGCAGAACCTGCCGATGCTGAAGCAGGGGGATATCTTACTGCATGGACATACCCATGTGCCTGCATGCCGTGCAGCAGGCAATCTTGTATATATGAATCCGGGTTCTCTGTCGATTCCAAAGGAAGGGAGTATTCCCCAGTATATGACTTTGGAGCAGGGGCATTTCGTATGGAAAGCGTTGGAGGATGGACATGAGTTACAAAATTATACTGTTTGATCTGGATGGAACCCTGACGGACCCCAAAGAAGGGATTACCCGGAGTGTTCAATATGCGCTGGATTCGTTGGGAATTCATGAACCGGACCGGGACCGCCTGGTTTGCTTTATCGGTCCGCCGCTGCTGGATTCCTTCCGGGACTTTTTCGGACTGAATCCGGAGCAGGCGAAGCAGGGTCTGCTAAAGTATCGGGAGAGATTCCAGGCGAAAGGGATTTTTGAAAATATCTTGCTTCCCGGAGTGCCGGAAATGCTGCGGGCTTTAAAGGAGGCCGGCAAGGTAATTGTTCTGGCCACTTCAAAACCGGAGCCCTTTGCCGTGCAGATTTTGGAACATTTCGAGATTCTCCCTTATTTTGACGCGGTAGTAGGCAGCGGCTTGGATGAATCCAGAGGAAGCAAGGCAGAAGTTATTGAAGAGGCCTTTCTCCGTTTGGAAATCAAGGAGGAGCAGAAACGGGAAATTGTGATGGTCGGAGACCGAAAGCATGATGTGATCGGAGCTAAGCTCTGCGGAATTCATTCACTGGGCGTTGCTTTTGGTTATGCTCCCGCAGGAGAGCTGGAGGAATCCGGAGCAGAGCATTTGGTTCAGACGGTTGAGGAACTGGCGCAGTTTTTGCTGCAAAATTAAGTAACAAGGTGTTTTTACAATTTAGGAGGAGCCTGCATGAATGTTGCTTTTTTTCTGACCCCTAAAAGTGAGGTCGTTTATCTGTGGGATACAATGACCCTCCGGCAGGTGCTGGAGAAGATGGAGAACCATCGTTATACATGTATTCCGATATTGAACAAAGAAGGCTATTATGTTGGAACATTAACGGAAGGGGATCTGCTCTGGGCGATTAAGAATCAGTATAACTTAAGCCTGAAGAACGCAGAGGAGATTTACCTGACCGACATCCGGCGCAAGCGGGATTATCAGACAGTCAATATCAATGCCAGGATTAATGAAATGGTGATCATGTCTATGAGCCAGAATTTCGTGCCGGTGGTCGATGACCGGCAGGCATTTATCGGGATTGTAACACGGAAGGATATTCTGCAATACTGTTATAAGGAATACATAAACAAAGTTTAAGAGGGATAGATTCCAGGATTCTGCCGTTACACCTGAAAGCCTCTTATTCCATCCAGAGTCATATGCATAATTAATGCGGAAATCTGGGCGGGAGGTTCGAACATATCATCTTGCAGCCATTTTTGTATGACACGGATGCAGCCGGTTACGCTGTACAGAGACAGGTATTCCTGAGTGCGCTGATCCATTGGGGAATTCATCTGCACGAAGATACCCTGTGCCAGATCCATTACGTCCTTCTGAAAAGCAAGGTCGCAGTTCTCACTGAGCAGCACCTTGCACAGAGGGGCGTTTTCTTTTAAGTATTCCAGGATCCATTCGAGAACCTGAATCGACATAGTCTGTTCATCCGGACGGTTCTGACTCTCCAGATAAGCTTTTAGGTTGCCAAGCAGCTCCTGTTCAATCTGATGAAGCAGATCGGAGGGATCCGAATAATGGGCATAGAAGGTGCTCCGGTTCACGTCCGCCAGATCACAGAGGGATTTCACGGAAATCGTACGGATATGCTGGGTGTGCATCTGCCGGATCAGCGCTTCCTTTAAAAGGCTTTTTGTGTATTTTATTCTTCGGTCTTCTTTCTCTTTTTTCATAAAGATATCCTCCGCGTTAAGATTTTATAAATTCCCGACAAATTAAAGATTTGTGTTGTGTAATATACAGCTTTTTAAAATTTGTTGGTTGATTTCCAACACTATGTTGATTATAATGCATTGTAGATTAAATTGCAACGTTTGTTGTGTACCTGGGAGTGCGTATGGAGAAATTTGCTGACCTGATTGTGAAGCGCCGAAAGTGGATTATTACAATATTCCTGGTCGCGGCTATTATAGGAGTCGTGATGCAGTTCTTTGTGAAAGTGAATTATAACATGGTGGATTATCTGCCTCCGGATGCCCAATCCACTAAGGCACTGGAAATTATGCAGGATGAATTCACCGAAGCCATGCCGAATACCAGCGTTATGATTCGTGACCTGTCTGTTATGGAGGCGGTGGAATATAAGGCGAAGCTTGCGGCCATAGAAGGCGTGGAGCAGGTGATGTGGCTGGACGATATGATTGATATTAAAGAGCCCCTGGAAATGGCCGATTCCCAAACAGTGGAAAGCTTCTATAAGAATGGCCATGCATTGTTTTCTGTCACCATTACCAAAGGAATGGAGAAGCAGACGACTGCCGCCATTCAGGATCAGATCGGCGAAGACAATGCAGTGGCAGGGGAATCACCGGATCTGGCTACGGTGCAAACGGCAGCCGGCGCGGAAGTATTGAACGCTATGGCAATTTTGCTGCCGGCCATCATTCTGATCCTGATTCTGTCTACTACTTCCTGGGCGGAGCCGATTCTGTTCCTGGCGGCAATCGGTGTGTCGATTTTAATTAATATGGGAACGAATCTGTTTTTGGGCGAAATCTCCTTCATGACAAATTCGGTAAGCCCGATTCTGCAGATGGCCTGTTCGCTGGATTATGCGATCTTCGTACTACATAGCTTTGCAGCCAAGAGAAAAGTCAATTCCGATGTGGAAGAGGCAATGCGTCAGACGATCAAGGAATCCATGAGCACCGTGGCTGCCAGCTGTATGACTACATTGTTTGGTTTCCTGGCGTTGGTTTTCATGAATTTCCAGATCGGTGCGGATCTGGGAATCAATCTGGCGAAGGGAATTATTCTAAGCTTTTTGTCGTGTATTATTTTCCTTCCGGCTGTTACTCTGAGTATGTATAAGTTTATTGATAAGACGCAGCACAGGGAACTGATGCCTTCCTTCCGGAAGGTTTATCGGATTCTGTCTAAGATTGCGATACCGGTGATTCTGCTGGTAGCAGTGGTGATTTTTCCGGCGTTCCGGGGACAGGGAAACACCGAATTTGTATATGGTAATGAGAATCTGGATCCGTCCAGCCGTACCGGCCGGGACAGTGCGATTATTAAGGAAGAATTCGGCCAGAGTACGGTTATGGTGCTGCTGGTGCCGAGAGGAGATGTGGTAAAAGAAAAAGAGCTGTGCGATGACCTGCTTCAGATGAAGCAGGTAACAGGGGTAATGGCGTATGCTTCTGCCGTAGGCACAGCGATTCCGCCGGAGTATTTGGGGAAAGGGGTTACCTCTCAGTTCTATGGGGAGAACTATGCCCGGATTATTTTGTATACGGATACCAATGCGGAGGGTGCCGTCGCCTTCCAGACCGTACAGGAGGTACAGGACCAGGCGGCCTTATACTATGGGGATACGACGTATTCGCTGGGACAAAGCGTCAACTTGTATGATATGAAGACGTTGGTACAGCAGGACAATTCACGGGTAAACCTGATTGCCGTTATTGCGATTTTTGTAGTACTGCTGCTGACCTTCCGGTCGCTGTCACTGCCGATTATCCTGATTCTGACCATTGAAACCGGAATCTGGATAAACTTGTCGATTCCCTATTTTACGGGCATTACCATTAACTTTATGGGGTATCTGGTGATCAGTACGGTACAGCTGGGAGCTACGGTGGATTATGCAATCCTCCTGACGAGCCATTATCTGCGGGACCGGCAGACCATGCCGAAGCGAGAGGCCATTTCCCAGGCGATGGGAGATACCTTCCGGTCGATCCTGGTATCCGCCGCAATTTTATCGATCGCCGGATTTGTTCTGTATACAACTACTTCGAATCCTTCGATTGCCGATATCGGTTTGCTGCTGGGACGGGGTACCATCTTTTCGCTGATAATGGTTACCTGCTTCTTGCCGGCGATGCTGACCATGCTGGATCCATTGATCCGTAAAACTACTTTACGCGCGAATTTTTACCGTAAAAAGAAAAAAGAGATAGATTCTACAGGAGGTATCTAATGAACAGACATTTTCGAACATTTTGGGGAATAACCCTGACAGCCGCGCTTCTTCTGGTTCCGGTATATGGAATCTATGCCGATACGCAGGCAGATAGCGGGGCGGCGGAGGCGGCTCAGGTACAGAGCACAGAAGATATAACCGGTAAAAGTGAAGTAATATATGGAATGTTAACGGCAGAAGGCAGCGTGCAGGCAGCTTATGTGGTGAATCATTTCGAAGTAGCTTCCGCCGGAACTCTGACTGATTATGGGATTTATGCCTCCGTGCGGAATTTGAGCAGTACATTGCCTATGCGGCAGACCGGTGATGAGGTGACGGCCGATGTGGAGGCTGGTGATTTCTATTATCAGGGGAATATGGATTCCGCAGAACTGCCCTGGCTGATTGAGATTACATACCGGTTAGACGGCAATTCGATCACCCCGGAGATGCTGGCAGGGAAGAGCGGAACATTGGAAATACAGATTATCACTTCCCAGAATCCGGCAGCCAATCCGGTATATTATGAAAATTATGTCATGCAGATTTCCGTGACCTTGAGCAGTGAACGGTGCAGCAATATCCAGGCGGCGGATGCTCAGCTTGCAGAAGCCGGTAAGGACAGAATGTTGAATTTTACGATCCTTCCCGGTAAGGATGCGAATGTAACGGTATCGGCAGAGGTGCAGGATTTTGAAATGGTTGGAATTGATATTTCCGCAGTGCCGTATTCGATGAATTTAGATACACTGGATACGTCGGAAATGACGGATCAGTTTACCCAATTAGCTGATGCAATTTCCAGCCTGGATGAAGGTGTTGGCCAGTTGGTCGATGGCATTAAGGATCTGAACAGCGGCGCAGGGGAATTAAAGAGCGGGTCTGAGGGGATTTGGCAGGGACTTTCCGCCCTTAGCGGGAACGCAGGAATCCTGACGGAGGCGTCTTCTCAAATCAATATTGCGCTGACGCAAATTTCAGATGCCATGGGAAATGGGATGACATCGGATCTGGATTTGGATGCCCTTGGTCAGCTTCCCGATGGACTAATGCAGCTGACGGATGGATTGGCACAGGTGTCCGGCGGGATTAGTCAGCTGAAGGAGGGCTTCGTACAGGCGTACGACGCACTGGATAGTGCCATCAGTCAGATTCCGGCTCCGTCTATTACGGAGGAGCAGCTGGCAGGACTGTATGCAGCCACGGATCCTTCTCAGTATGGGGTGCTGGAGCAGCTGCAGAAGAACTATGCGGCGGCACAGACCGCGCGTGGAACCTATCAGCAGGTAAAGGCCGCTTTTGCGTCGGTAGATGGAACGCTTTCGGCTTTGAGCGGCGCCTTGGATATTATGGAAGATCAGCTTACCGGTATTGCAGGACAGATCGGCGCAGGTTTATCCGGTCTGGATTCGCTGAGTCAGCTGGGAGAACTGGCTTCCGGACTGGCGGAGTTATCTTCGAACTACCAATCCTTCCACAAGGGCCTGGCAGCTTATACGGATGGTGTGAAGCAGCTGGCGGGTGGGTATTCGGACTTTAATTCTGGGGTGTCACAATTCAACAGTGGTGTCGGGGAATTGAAGGATGGTGCCGGAGAGCTGTCTGACGGAACCGGCCAGTTGAATGAGGAAACCTCGAAGCTGCCGGATACGGTGCAGGAAGAGATTGATAAGATGATGGAGGAGTATTTGGGAACGGACTTTGCTATGGTTTCCTTTACTTCGGAAAAGAATCAGAATGTGGATTTAGTGCAGTTTGTATTGAAATGCGGCGGGATTGAGAAGCCGGAGGAGATCGTGGTGCTGCAGGCTGAAGCGGAACCGGAAGAGACGTTTTGGGATCGGGTAGTGGCGTTGTTTCAGTAAAAATTCTTTATATTTGCTATTGACAAAAGCATACAAAGCGCTTATAGTGTATATATAGAGTATATACACTATAAGCGCTTTGTATTTTAAGAACTCCGGAGGAGTGTATGGATTTAATTATTAGCAATTCCAGTGGAAAACCGATTTATGAGCAGATTACGAGTCAGATTAAGGCGATGATTCTGAGTGGGGAGCTGGAGGCGGGAGCGATACTGCCTTCCATGCGTCTTTTGGCGAAGGAACTTCGGATTAGTGTGATTACGACAAAGCGGGCTTATGAGGATCTGGAACGGGATGGTTTTATCACTACCGTCGTGGGCAAGGGAAGTTATGTGGCGGAGAAAAACCTGGATTTTGTAAGAGAAGAGCAGCTGCGGCAGATGGAGGGGTATATGACCCAGGCAGTTCACGCGGCGAAAGCGGCGGCTATTGGGAAGGAAGAATTCTGTGGGCTGGCCGGAATGATGTTTGAGGAGGAAGCGTAGTATGAGTCTGGCAATTCGTTGTAAGAATGTAACAAAGCAATATGAACATTTTACGCTGGATCATTTGAATTTAGAGATCCCAAATGGGTCGATTGTAGGATTCGTCGGCGAGAATGGAGCCGGTAAATCGACGACGATTAAGGCGATCCTGAATCTGGTGCATCCGGAGGAGGGGGAGATTCAGGTATTGGGAGAGGACAGCCGGGATCTGAGCCGGGAGGTGAAGGAGCGGATCGGTGTGGTGTTTGACGGCTGCAAGTTTCCCCAGGGCTTAAAGTGCAAATATGTGGACTCCATTATGCGAGGAATTTATTCGAGCTGGAATTCTCAGGTGTTCCGGGATTATTGCCGGCGGTTTGGATTAGAGGGGAATAAGACCGTGAAAGAGCTTTCCAGGGGTATGAAAATGAAGCTTTCGATTGCGGCTGCTTTGTCCCATGGAGCGGAGCTTTTGATTATGGATGAGGCTACCAGCGGGCTGGACCCGATGGTGCGGGATGAGATTCTGGATATTTTTCTAGAGTTTATTCAGGATGAGAGGCATACTGTGTTCTTGTCTTCTCATATTATCAGCGATATTGAGAAGATTGCAGATTATGTGGCATTTATTCATAAAGGGAAGCTGTTATTTATGGAAGATAAAATTCGGCTTCAGGAGGAGTATGGGTTACTTTCCTGCAGTAAGCAGGAAGCGGACGGAATAGACCCGGCCTATGTGGCGGGGCGTAGGGAGAATGCATTTGGCTGTACCCTGCTGATTCGGAACAGGGGGGATTTTAGGAGGAGTTTTCATAAGGAGACGGATCCGGTAAGCCTGGAGGAGATTATGCTGTATACGGTAAAGGGGGGACGGAGATGATTGGTCTGATACGGAAGGATGTTTTGAATCTGACAAAAGTACTGAAGTTTTATCTGGGAGCGGCTGTGCTCTATGGTGTCTTCTCCTACATGAATGAAAACACATTGATACTGGTCTATATGCTTCTGATGCTTGCTTTCTTTCTGATTCTTAGTGCTTTCCAGGAGGATGATGTGTGCGAGTGGGATCTGTATGCGGGAGTCATGCCTCTAAAGGTTACGGATATTGTCTGGGAGAAGTATCTGTTGGGATTTATTTTTAATCTTGGAGGAGTGGTTTGTGTTCTGATACTAAGCGTAAGTCTGCTTGCACTGAAAGGCCGGCTTACAGAATTTCCCGTCATCCTTCAGAGTGCCGGGATTGGGGCGTTGGTTGTGATTGCGGTTCAATCGATTATGATTCCAGTAATCTATAAGATGGGAGTAGAACGGGCAAGGATTGCGATAGTCATTGGAACCTTCGGCATCTTTTTTTTAGGATATGCGGCCATTGAGTCGGGTTTGCTGGGCTCACTTAGTCCGGAACTGATTGAGAATATGATCCGGTATGCACCATATGCAGGCATTGTAGCGGTTTTACTCTTACTCATGGTATCATACAAAATATCGGTCAATCTCTATAAGAAAAAGGAATGGTAGCATCGCCATTCCTTTTTATTATGATCCTTGTGTGTCAGGCCTTATACCGATTTACCAGATTCTGGATCTTCTCCGTAGGCGTCATGACGCTGGCAATGGAGACATCATGGTTCAGGGTATTGATAATCGTCGCCACATATTTGGTCATATCGGCTTCCAGGTACCAGGGCTTGGTCAGCAGCTCCGGCTTGCGGTAGTTAAGGTTCGTGGTAATGACATAATCAAAGAAGCCTTCTTTATGGCATTTGTCAAATGCATCGAAGCCTGCGGTGAAGAGACCGAAGGTACAGCAGATGATAACCTTCTCGGCTTTGCGGCGTTTCAGCTCTATCGCCGTATCCAGCATGCTGTCACCGGAGGAGATCATATCGTCAATGATAACGACGGTCTTACCGGCTACGTCGGCGCCCAGGAATTCGTGGGCGACAATGGGATTCTTGCCATTTACAATCGTGGTATAGTCACGCCGTTTGTAGAACATGCCCATGTCTACGCCCAGGTTATTCGCCAGGTAAACGGCTCTTCCCATAGCACCTTCATCCGGGCTGATAACCATCAGAGAATCTTTATCGATTTTTAGGTTCCGGTCGGCTGTCAGCATGGATTTCATAAACTGGTAAACGGCAGGGAAACTGTCAAAGTCGTGGAGGGGAATTGCGTTCTGTACGCGGGGATCGTGGGCGTCAAAGGTAATGATATTGGTTACACCCATGTCGGCCAGCTCCTGCAGTGCCATGGCACAGTCCAAGGATTCCCGCTTTGTGCGCTTGTGCTGACGGCTTTCATACAGGAATGGCATAATGACATTCACGCGCCGGGCAGATGGTAATGAAGTAGAGATAATCCGCTTCAAATCCTGATAGTGGTCGTCGGGAGACATCCGGTGCATGTGTCCAAACATTTTATAGGTCAGACTGTAATTGGTAACGTCTGTAAGAATAAACAGGTCAGAGCCGCGGACAGTTTCGTGAACGATGCCTTTGGCCTCTCCGGAACCAAAACGGGGGCAGGAAGTATCCACCAGGTAAGAATCCCGGTCATAGCCGCGAAATTTCACATTGCTTTCCCGGGCTTTAAGAATTTCCTCGTCGTTCTTTCGAAAGGAAACGATATAGTCATCCACCATTTTGCCGAATTCCTGACAGCTTTCCATTGCTACAATTTTTAACGGGGCAAGTGGGATTGTGTTCTTGAATGTGTAGTCTTTTGCCATGAGGTAGGCCTCCAATTTTTATGTAGGATTTTTTCTGAAGTAAGTTTGGAAAATTTCACTCCTTATATTTTATAACATTTTACGTGTGGATTGGCAAGTAGGTGTTGTGAATCCGTGATGGTAATTTTTATGGTGGGGGTATTGATTGCAAAAGTGAAAAAATTATGATAGAATAAACTCCGTCGGGAGGTGTTCTATGAGACCGGAACAAAAGGGGCATAGAATTCAGGCGATTTTGCCGGACAGTATTGCCGAAGAGCTTGCGCTGCAGCCGGGAGACCTGGTTCTGGCAGTTAACGATCAGATCATTGAAGACGTTTTTGATTATGAATATCTTTGTCAGGATGAATACCTTGAGCTTCTTGTCCACAGGGTGGATGAAGAGGCCATTTTGTTTGAAATTGAGAAGGATTATAAGGAAGACTTGGGAATTGTTTTTGAAAACGGGCTTATGGATGAATACCGGTCCTGCCGGAACAAATGCGTGTTTTGCTTTGTGGATCAGATGCCAGAGGGTATGCGTGAGACCCTTTACTTTAAAGACGACGACTCCAGGCTTTCTTTTTTACAGGGGAATTATATTACGCTGACGAATATGTCGGACCAGGATATAGAGCGGATTATCCGGTATCATCTGGAGCCCGTTAACATATCTATTCATACGATGAATCCGGAACTGCGCTGTCAGATACTGCAAAACCGGTTTGCCGGTGAGGCACTGCAGAAGCTTAAGCGGCTGTATGAGGCAGGGATTGAAATGAACGGGCAGATCGTGCAGTGCCAAGGGATCAATGACGGTGCGGAACTGGCGGATAGTATTCAAAAGCTGACGGAATATCTGCCCTATATGAAAAGTGTTTCTGTAGTACCGGTGGGACTTACAAAATACCGGAATAGGCTGGTGCCGCTGGAGCCGGTGACGAAGGAGACCGCCAGCCAGACGATTGAGATTGTAGAGGCCTGGCAGCAGCGCCTGTATCCGGAGCATGGGCTGCATTTCATTCATGCCAGTGATGAATTCTACATTATGACCGGACGTCCGATTCCGGAGGCGGAACAGTATGATGACTTTCCCCAGCTGGATAACGGCGTGGGAGCCGTACGCCTGCTGTTGGACGAGTTTGCGGAGGCATTGGATGCAGTGGAGGGCGATGGACGGGAGGCGGAAATATCTCTCGCCACAGGTGTTCTGATTGCACCCAATATTCAGGATCTGGTAAAGGATTTCCAGAAGAAATTCCCTGGTATGCGGATCCATGTTTACGTGATTCGGAATCATTTCTTTGGGGAATCCATTACGGTGGCCGGCTTGATTACCGGTCAGGATTTAAAAGAGCAGCTGCATTATAGGCCGCTGGGACAGCGTTTGCTGTTATCTGTGAATATGCTGCGCAGCGGAGAACGGATTTTCCTGGATGATGTTACCGTAGAGCAGCTGGAGCGGGCTTTACAAGTGGATGTGAATATTGTAAAATCAAACGGAGCCGATTTGCTGCACGCCCTTATGGGAGCGACAGATATGGATACCGGTTACAGAGGATATGAATTAAAGGAGCACCCTTCGGGTATAACCGATGGCCATTCGGCCAATCACAAGGAGACTTAAATGAGTAAACCAATTGTGGCAATTGTGGGCCGTCCTAATGTAGGAAAATCCACTTTATTTAACGTCCTGGCGGGAGAGCGGATCTCCATTGTACAGGACACGCCGGGAGTGACCAGAGATCGGATTTATGCTGATTGTACCTGGCTGAATATGAACTATACACTGATTGATACCGGCGGTATCGAGCCGGATAGCAAGGATATTATTTTAAGCCAAATGCGGGAGCAGGCAGAAATTGCCATGGAGACTGCCGACGTGATTATTTTTATCACCGATGTACGCCAGGGACTGGTGGACTCCGATTCCAAGGTGGCCGATATGCTGCGCAAATCGGGCAAGCCGGTGGTACTGGTCGTAAATAAGGTGGACAGCTTTGAAAAGTACATGTCGGATGTTTATGAGTTCTATAATTTGGGCATCGGCGAACCGATCCCTGTATCGGCTGCTTCTAAACTGGGGATCGGCGATATGCTGGACGAAGTGACGAAGCATTTTCCGAAGCGGAATACCGATGAAGAAGAGGATGAGCGTCCGCGGATTGCCATCGTAGGAAAGCCCAATGTGGGTAAATCTTCGATTGTGAATAAGCTGCTGGGTGAGAACCGGGTAATTGTTTCGGATGTGGCTGGCACCACTCGCGATGCAATTGATACGACGGTCCGTTATAACAAAAAGGACTATATTTTTATTGACACCGCCGGCTTACGCCGCAAAAGTAAAATCAAAGAAGAAATTGAACGCTACAGTATTATCCGCGCGGTTACAGCAGTGGAACGGGCTGATGTGGTTCTTCTGATTATTGATGCATCCGAAGGCGTAACCGAACAGGATGCTAAAATTGCGGGAATTGCCCATGAGCGCGGTAAGGGAATTTTAATCGTGGTCAATAAGTGGGATCTGATTGAAAAGGATGATAAGACTATGAAGCAGCATACGAACCGCATCCGGGAAGTGCTGTCCTTCATGTCCTATGCAGAGATTCTGTTTATTTCTGCCGAGACCGGTCAGCGCATTGGTAAGCTGTACGAGTACATTGATATGATTATGGCGAATCAGACGATGCGGATTGCCACAGGCGTGCTGAATGAAATTATGACCGAGGCCGTTGCCATGCAGCAGCCGCCTTCGGATAAGGGCAGGCGGCTGCGGTTGTATTACATCACGCAGGTATCCGTGAAGCCGCCCACCTTTGTGATTTTTGTAAATGATAAGGAGCTGATGCATTTCTCTTACACAAGATATATTGAGAATCAGATACGGAATGCATTTGGATTCAAGGGAACTTCTCTGAAGTTTATTATACGTGAGAGGAAAGAAAAGTAACATGGTTCGAATTGCATGCTTGTTGATTGGATATGTGTTTGGAATGTTTCAGACAGGCTATCTCTATGGGAAGATGCATGGGATTGATATACGCCTGCATGGAAGTGGGAATCCCGGAATGACCAATGCATTACGGGTTCTGGGTAAAAAGGCCGGAGCGATCGTGTTTCTGGGAGATGTGCTGAAGGTGGTACTGGCCTGTCTGCTTGTGACTTTTTTATTCAACGAGGGACGCTTCTATGAGGGCGAGGGCCTTTTGTGGATGCTGTATGCGGGATTTGGAGCGGTGCTAGGACATAATTATCCCTTTTTCCTGCACTTTAAAGGGGGAAAAGGGATTGCCGTTACAGCCGGGATGGTGCTGGTACTGGACTGGCGGCTGACAATTGCCGGTCTGATCGGTTTTGTGATTATCGTAGCCATCACCCGCTATGTTTCGGCGGGATCCTTGGTGTTGATCGGCGTGTTTCTGGCAGGCTGGATCGTGTTAGGACAGACGGGCCACCTGAGTTTAACAACGGTGCGTTTACCGGAATCTTATGGGATTGTGTTCTTATGGGCAGCACTTGCGTTCTGGCGCCACCGGTCAAACCTGGTTCGGTTAAAGGACGGAACAGAAAATAAGTTAGGATCAAAGAAAAAGGAGTAGCGTATGGCAAATGTGAGCATATTCGGTGCAGGAACATGGGGACTTGGCATTGCAATCCTATTACATAACAATGGACATCAGGTAACGGTATGGTGTGCAGTACCGACAGAGATGGAGAGGCTGATAAAGAGCCGGGAACACAAAAATTTGCCCGGCGTAAAGCTGCCTGAGGAGATCCGGCTGACCGGCGATGCAAAGGAAGCAGCAGATGCCGATTTAATAGTAATGGCTGTCGCTTCGGTCTATACCAGACAAACCGCCCGTAAAATTAATCCCCTGGTGAGGCCGGGGCAGGTTATTGTAAATGTTGCCAAAGGAATTGAAGAGAACACCTTGGCATTATTGACCACACAGATTGAAGAAGAGATTCCTCAGGCAGATGTGGCCGTTTTATCCGGTCCCAGCCATGCGGAAGAGGTGAGCCGCGGAATTCCTACTACTTGCGTAGTGGGCGCTAAGACAAAGGCGACCGCAGAACTTATCCAGAATATTTTCATGAGCCCGGTGTTCCGGGTCTACACCAGCCCGGATGTGCTTGGCATTGAGCTAGGAGGCTCTTTGAAGAATGTCATTGCACTGGCGGCCGGTATTGCCGATGGCTTAGGCTATGGCGATAATACAAAGGCCGCGTTAATCACCCGCGGAATGGCGGAGATTTCCCGTCTGGGAATGGCCATGGGCGCCAGCATCCAGACCTTGTATGGCTTATCCGGAATCGGAGATCTGATTGTGACTTGTGCCAGTATGCACAGCCGGAACCGGAGAGCCGGAATTTTGATTGGAAAGGGGTATACCATGGATGCTGCCATGGAGCAAGTGCAGATGGTAGTGGAAGGTGTATATTCAGCCAGGGCTGCCAGAGCACTGGCAGAAAAATACCAGGTTAGCATGCCGATTGTGGAACAGGTTAATAAAGTATTGTTTGAGAATAAACCGGCGGCAGCAGCTGTGGAAGACCTGATGCTTCGAGACAGAACGATCGAGCATGTGCTGCTTCCCTGGGAGTGATTCGTAGTGTAGTATATACAGGAGGAATTTGAATGAAAATGCAAAAGAAATTGGTCGTATTATTAGTCTTAACCCTTGGATTTTCCACCTTGGCCGCATGCGGTAAAGGGACTATAAAGGAAGCGGCGGCCACAGAGGAAACCACACCGGAGACTTCATCTGAGGCAGCTGCGGCTACTACGTCGGCGGAGACGGTCGATCCGGATTCGTTCGTTGTAGCAACGGGAGAAATTCAGAATGTGTGGAATCCGGCCTTCGCTGTATCGGAAGGGGATCAGGACGTGGCTTCTCTGGTACATCTTCCCTTGCTTACGATTGACCGCAGCGGGGAAGTGATTTACGAGGCAACGGAAGAAGTCGTCCGTACCTATGAAGGAAAGGAATATCCCTATCTGGGAGTTTCCAGGACTTACATCGCGTATAATGGGGAATCAAATGTTACCACTTATGAAATTCAACTGAAGGAAGGACTTGTATTCAGCGACGGCCGGCCAGTGACAGCCGACGACCTGATTTTTACATACTATGTATTGTGTGATTCTTCCTATGATGGTCCTTCGCCTGTGAAAAACCAGGGAATCCTGGGACTGGAAGCTTACTGGAAGAATAACAGCGCGGCTCCGGGGATCTCTGTAAGTAACGAAGATGTTTCGACAGCGTTAAACTCTCCGACAGAAGATCTGAAGAATGAAATCATCAATCAAGTCACCCGTCCGGTTCTGGAAGGGGAGAAGGAATGGTGTAAGGCCAACTGGGAGAAATATGTAAGCCGCGGCTATGGTAATTCTGCAGAGGAGTTTTTCGTTACCCTGTACACCTCTTCCGTAGACGCAAATTATAGTGCCGAGGGCAAGAGTATGGATGAAATTGTAAACGAAACCATCAATCTGTATGGAATGAATTACACCACGCTTGCCAAGAACTATCAGGGAGATACTGCCTTCTTTAATGAACAGGTCCGTGAGATTGTGAAAGATTACCTCTATCAATCGCGGCTGGCAGCCGCTGGCGGAACAGAAGTTCCAAGCATTCAGGGTATCCGTAAATTAGGAGATTACGCCATTGCAATTGATACCTATGGACTGGATTCCGCTAAGATTTACGATCTTTGCAACATTTATATACTGCCCATGCATTATTATGGGGATAGCAGCCTGTATAATTATGATGCCGGCCAGTTTGGCTTTCCCAGAGGGGATTTGACCACTGTTAAAGCAAAGTCTGCAGAACCGGTAGGCGCAGGCTCTTATCAGTTCGTCAAAACAGAAGGTACGAAAGTTTATCTGGAAGCAAATGATCTTTATTACCAAGGCACTCCCACTCTTGCGGCCCTGCAGCTGCAGCCGATGGAGGAAGCGGCCCGTTTGGCCGGAATTGCAGACGGTACATTAGATCTGGCTGCCATGACTTATAATTTGGAAGTGGAAGGAAAACTGGCAGACGCAAATGCCGCTGCCAGTACTGCGAATACCGCGCCTTACGCCTACTTTGGAATGAATACTTCTCTTATGAAGGTAGGAGAGGATGCAAACTCAGAGCAAAGCGTTAATCTTCGGAAGGCCTTTAGCACATTGCTGGCGGCAAACCGTGAGAGTGTGTGCCGGCAGTATTTTGGAACGTCGGCAAAGGTGATAGAATACCCGTATTCGGCTTCATCCTGGACCGTTCCTATGGTCGGTTCCGAGGGCTACCAGACTGCTTATGGAACAAAGGCAGATGGAACAGCGATTTATACAGATGGAATGAGTGCAGAAGAACGGAATGCGGCGGCTCTTGCCGCGGCAGTAGAGTATCTGCGTCTGACCGGATATGCCTATGATGAGGCTTCAGGAGTCTTTACCGGTCCTCCGGAAGGCGGCAGGATGGAGTTCACGGTTTTGATTCCGCCTTATATGGCAGGGGATTCGGCAGTGACATCGATCCTGAATCAGACCAAAGACACACTGGCTGCGCTGGGGATTACCCTGACGGTTCAGGAGCTGGGTGATTTGGATGAGTTTATCCTGCAGATTTCCGGCCGGTCGGCAGATATGTGGTGTGCGGAGCGGAATACTTCTTATGAGCCGAATTTAAGCACCTACTATTCTACCGGCGGAGAAAATAACTATTATGCCCTGAGCAATGCATTCGTGGATGAAATCGCAGGAAGATCGCATTTGACGGCCGATTATAATGAGCGGAAAGGGATGTACCGTGACAGCTATCATACGATTCTGGGCGCCGGAGCTGAAGTACCCTTCTATCAAAAACAAAGTGCCCTTGTCTATAATACGGAACGGGTGAATCCGGACAGTGTACCGGTCACATCTGAGTACTATGGATGGCAGAAGGGAATTTTCCAATTGGAATTGAATTAAGTATGTCACTCTTTTGCTGTAATATTAATGTACTCTGTTTTATATTTGGAATACACAATTTTCTGGCTGGCATACAGTCCGTGATAGCCGGAAAGTATATAGCTGACAGCAATAACAGGCAGGTAGTATAGCAGGCCTTTACTTCCGAAGAGCTCCACACAGAGCAAAATGGAGGTTACAGGGCAGTTCGTGACGCCGCAGAAGATAGCACCAAAACCCAGGGCGGCACAGAGCGCAGGAGGAAGCCCCAGAAGTCCTCCCGCAAAGCAGCCAAAGGTGGCGCCGATACAGAATGTTGGGGCGATTTCTCCCCCCTTAAAGCCGGCCCCAAGGGTAACTGCCGTGAGGAGCATTTTAAGCAGAAAATCCCATCCGCCGGCATTGCCGCCCAGTGCCTGCAGGGTTAAAAACTCGCTCACTCCATTGTAAGCCTGGGTTCCCAGGATAAGGGTTGCCAATAAGACAAGGATTCCTCCTGCCACAATCCGGATATAGGGATTTGGCAGGAGTTTTTTCATACCCTTTTCTAATTTATGTAACAACAGGCAGAACAGGGTACTGACGAGTGCAAACAGCATCGCCAATAATAGCATCCGAAATACCAGACTGACAGAAAGCTCCGGCAGGAGAGACAAATGTGAATAGGGAGAATCAATTCCCATGGACAGAGAAATCTGATAGGCGATCAAGGCGGAGGTAATACAGGGAATCAGTGCAGAGTAATGCATGATCCCTACGCTGACCACCTCTAATGCGAAAAAAGAACCGGCGGCAGGCGCTTGGCAGATAACCGCGAAAGCGGCACTGACACCACACATAATCAGTATCCGTCTGTCATTGTCATCAAAACGGAGAATTTTACCGAAAGCATTTCCCAGGCTGCCGCCCATCTGCATTCCAGCCCCGGTTCTTCCCGCGGAACCGCCCGCCAGATGTGTGGCGATTGTGGATAGGAAAATCAGCGGAATCATGCGGATAGGAATCTGTTCTTTGGAATGAATCGAAGCCAATACCAGATTGGTGCCCTGGGGATGATCTCCCTGCATCCAGTGATAAATCCAGACGATAAAAAGGCCGGTCGTCAGCAGCAGATAAAGAACCCAGCTGTGCTGAATCCGGTAGGAAGCCACCAAGTCGAGAAGCAGTACAAACAAAGAACTGAGCATACCAGTCAGCGCACCCACCACGGCAGAAGCTGACAGCCAGCGAAACAGCAGCAAAAGCGGAAACTCCTGCCGAAAAAAGAAGTGGACTTTCTGAATGAATAACTGCATAGAACCCTCCCTGTCTTATGCAATAATACATGATTAGCGCGTCAAAAGGTGATGCCGCAAAGTGCGTAGCAATCCGCAGGGATCAATTGAATCGGGTACTTAACCCGCAGGTAATTCCGTTTCCTGCAGAAGTGATACCAACCATGGGTCAATCTTCCCGTGATCGGCCATGTCCTGTAGGATTTCAAATGCATCCTCCCTGGAAATAGGGTCCTTATAAGGACGGTCGGCGGCAGTTAGGGCGTCATAAATATCCGCTACTGCCAGAATTTTTGCTTCCAGTGACAATTGGTCGCCGGTCAGGTGATCGGGATATCCGCTTCCGTCCAGGAACTCGTGATGGCGGCTGGCAAAGATCGGTACCCGCTCGTAGTCCTTTGTGAAATGTACCTGACGCAGGAGTTTCCTGGTGAGTATGACATGCTCCTGCATAATCTTGCGCTCCTGAAAAGTCAAGGTACCATAAGGAATCATCAGACATTCCGCCTCATGAGGCGTAAGATATGGAAGCGTCTCACCGCTCGGCCGGCAGTATACCTTTCCGGCCAATATCTGTAAAGGAATTATCGAATGTACCTTTAACTGTGTTACAAGGTTCGATTCTATGATCAACTGCCAGGAGGCATCCAGATACCGGATTTCTTTCTCATATTCTTCTTCCGTCTGACGGTGCTCCAGATAATCAATGTATTGATAAGCCCGGATCAATTTGAAGCGGTTCTCAATTTTGGACTGATGAGCACTAAGCCTGGTAGGCTTATTCATAATTTCAAGGGGTGTAATCAGTTTCCCCAGATCGTGCAGGAGGGCTCCCATGCGAAGCTGCTCCCGCCGGTTTTCGTCAAAAAAATCCGTTCCTTCGCCGGTCTCATATTTTTCGTTAATCTTATCGCAGACGGCCAGACAATAGCCGGTTATTTTACGGGAATGGTTCCCATTGTAAGGGGTTCGTTCGTCAATCGCTGTTGTCATGGCATCCACAAAAGAGTTCATCTGAAGCCGGATGTCATGTAAATAATGGATATTCGAAAGCGCGACCGAAGCCAGATCGGCCAGATCGTGGATCTCCTGGCAAATTTCGGCTGAAAAGGGAACCGGCCGGCCTTGGTCATCCAGGGAATTGATCAACAGCAGCGCACCGGCGCGCTCCTGATTCGTCAGGACTAGCGGAAAAAACAAAAGAGAGCGACTCTGGTATTTCTGGTAGCTGTCCAGCTCTTTCAGCAAGGCATATTCCGGTGCGGAAAGATCATATAAGTTATTAGCGGCAATCGGATCGGTACCTTTTTTTAGAAATAAATGAATAGCCGCCTCATAAAGGGCAATTTGGCCGGCATCCGCGTCTTTTTTCCGCAGATCCAGATTCCTGGAGCGGAGAAGCTGCTGAAAGGCAATCAGGCTGTTATTTTCAAATAATAGAAAGACACCAAGGTCGCAGTGGGTAAAATCCATGGAAGCGCGAAGCAGAAGATCTCCCAGCCGGTTCGCGTTCTTCTGCCGGACAAGGGAAATCATCGTATGAATCAACTGAGACATATACAGCCTCCTTTCATTTACCACTGTATCACATTTTTTTTGAATTTGCACTAGTATAATGAATATTCGTCCAATGAATGCATATATTGTATCAGCATAGCAAGGGGGTATTATTATGGACAAAAGTTCCGAATATAATCTTTACAAGGACATACAGGCGCGCACGGGCGGTGAGATTTACATCGGCGTAGTAGGGCCTGTGCGCACAGGAAAATCTACGCTGATCAAACGCTTTATGGAACTTTTGGTCTTACCGGCCATGGAGGACACACCGGAAAAGGAGCGGACGAGAGACCAGATGCCCCAAAGCGCTTCTGGTAAAACCATTATGACGACAGAGCCAAAATTTATCCCGAAGGAGGGTGCTTCGGTTGTCGTAGGAGAGGATATCCGCGCGAAGATCCGGCTGATTGATTGTGTGGGCTATATGGTGGATGGCGCCGTAGGTCATGAGGAAAACGGAGAAGAGCGCATGGTAAAAACTCCCTGGTTCGACTATGAGGTTCCGTTTACAAAGGCCGCGGAAATTGGAACGAGAAAGGTAATTGCAGAGCATTCTACGATTGGCATGGTTGTTACCACAGATGGCTCCTTCGGAGATCTGCCGCGGAATGCATACATAGGTGCAGAGGAACGCACCATTCAGGAACTAAAGTTATTAGGCAAGCCTTTTATTGTAATTCTAAATTCTGAAAGACCTTATTCGGAAGAGACCATGCAGCTGGCAGATAGTTTATCGGAAAAATATGGTACATCGGTTTTGCCGGTAAGCTGTGAACAGCTTAAGCAGGAAGATATCCTTCGGATACTGGAGTCGGTATTGCTAGAATTCCCGGTAGGAATACTGGCGTTTCATATTCCCAAGTGGATGGAATTGCTGCCGATTTCTCACGCTTTGAAGCAGAAGGTTACCCAGCATTGTCGGAATATTCTGGGACGGGTAGCTTTTATGAAGGACATTGCGGATCTGGATCTTTCAATTGATGATCCGGAGGTCGAAGGAATTGAACGGAGGGATATTTCTCTCGCAGAAGGAAGTGTGAATTTTGAAATAGTGGTGGAAGAAGGCTGCTATTACCGGATGTTAAGTGAGTTTGCCGGGATTCCGATCGGGAATGAGCAGCAGCTGCTTAGGTGCATCCGTGAACTGGCGAGCCAGCGCGAGGAGTTTGACCGGGTTCGGAATGCAATGGAAGAGGTTCGGTACAAGGGGTATGGTATTGTGATTCCGGGACGGAGTGAGATTCAGCTGGAGGAGCCTGAGGTGGTGAAACAGGGAAATAAGTTTGGTGTTCGTATGCGGGCGTCGGCTCCTTCTATTCATATGATTAAGGCGGATATCCGGACGGAGATTGCGCCGCTGGTGGGAAGTGAACAGCAGGCGGAGGATTTGATACAATACATTCGGGATGCAGGGAATCAGAATGAAGAAGGAATTTGGGATACGAATATATTTGGAAAGTCGATTGGGCAGATTGTGAATGATGGGATTCAGACGAAGACTTCCGGGATGAGTGACGATGTGCAGATGAAAATGCAGAATGCGCTGCAGAAGATTATTAATACGAATAGCAATGGAATGATTTGTATCATTTTATGACACCAGGGTCAAAAGGTCATGCGTTTCATGCTTGCATGAAAAAGCATGACTTTGGGACCCGCAAAACATGAGAAAGTAGCCCGCACAGGGCGGATTTCGAATGTTTTAGGATTGCGGGAGCACAAAGTGCGTAGCAATCCGTAGGTATCAGTGGTCAAAATACCTTTTGACCACCACATCATTTTATAGGAAGGGACAACGTGACGGCCATCGGCACAAAGCACCTGAGCGACATGCGGGTGCTTTGTGCCGATGGCCTGTGTGCGGCAAGTCATTTTTCTGTGTCTACCCCTTTACAGTTTGGGAATCTTTGTTATAATCAAGGAAAAGACTGGAAGAGGCGGGATGAGGTATGCAGACGCAAAATGCGACGAAGAAGATGGGACTGGCATTGTTTGGTGTCTTGATTTATGTGTTGGGAGTGAATTTATTTATTGTCCCTCTCGGACTTTATACGGGAGGACTGATGGGGGCCTGTCAATTGCTTCGGACGGTGATGGTTGAGTATTTGCATCTTCCGTTCGAGGGGATTGATTTTGCTGGTGTAATTTATTATGTCATTAATATTCCGATTTTTATTTATGCTTTTCGGGTGATTGGCAAAGAGTTTTTGCTTCGCACATTGATTGCGGCGACGATTATGACGGTTTTGTTTACCCTTATTCCGATTCCGGTGAAGCCGTTGATTAACGAGGATCCTTTGGCGGCTTGTTTGTTTGGGGGATTTTTATCGGGATATGGAAGTGGGCTGGTTTTGCAGATGGGAAGTTCTGCCGGCGGGCTGGACATTATCAGCCTGCTTATTATCCGTAAGAAGAAGGATTTTAGTGTGGGTAAGATTTACCTGGCGGTGAATATTGCGCTTTATGGGGCTTGCCTGGTGTTATTTGATGTGCAGATTGTGTTGTATTCGATTATTGTGGCGATGGCTAGTTCGATAACGATAGATAAGATTCATTACCAGAATATTAATGTAGAAGTGACGGTGATTACAAAGAGCTTTAGCGATGAGATGAAGCAGGAGATTATGTCCCGTCTGGGACGGGGCGTTACGTTGATTCCTGCCGCTGGTGCTTATACAAAGGAGAAAGAGGAGATCATGTATATCCTGGCTTCTAAGTATGAGGTGGGCCAGCTGAAGCATATTATTTACCGGTTTGATCCAAATGCCTTTGTGGTGGTGAATGAAGGGGTGCGGGTTTCTGGGAATTATTTGAAGAAACTGTAGAAGATGCGTTGAATCTCATGGGGGAATATGTTAAAATCTTTCTGGAATCGGAAGGATTTTAACATATTCCCCCATATTACATCCAGAAGGAGAATATACTATGTCAAATACACCCACACCCCATAACAATGCACAGGAAGGCGCAATAGCAAAGACTGTTTTAATGCCGGGTGATCCGCTGCGGGCGCAATTTATCGCAGAGAATTATCTGGAGAATGTGACCTGCTTTAATCAGGTTCGTAACATGCTGGGATTTACCGGCACCTATCAGGGCAAAGAAATCTCCGTGATGGGCAGTGGTATGGGAATCCCCTCCATCGCGATCTATTCCTATGAACTGTATCACTTTTATGGAGTGGAATCCATTATCCGGGTCGGCTCTGCGGGTGCACTTTCCGATGAGGTGAAGGTGCGGGATATCGTAATCGGACAGGCCGCCTGTACCAATTCAAATTTTGCCAGTCAGTATCAGCTGCCGGGACAATTTGCCCCGATTGCAGACTTTGGCCTGCTGCGTAAGGCTGTTGAAGTGGCAGAAAGTCAGGGCAGCCATGTGGTTGTGGGGAATGTTCTGTCCTCTGACGCCTTTTATTCGGCAGACAAGACCGCCGGCGATGCATGGAAGCGGATGGGCGTAACCTGCATTGAAATGGAAGCCGCCGCCTTGTATATGAATGCTGCTTATGCAGGGAAGAAGGCGCTCTGCATCCTGACCATTTCGGATCATATTTACACCGGCGAGTCCCTCCCGGCACAGGAGCGTCAGACCAGCTTCCGCGAAATGATAGAAATCGCATTGCAGCTGGCGTAGGAGAAGGTTATGTATGTAAAGATTTTTACCGACGGTGCCGCCCGGGGGAATCCGGACGGCCCAGGCGGCTATGGTGCAGTGATTCAATATTGGGATACAAAAGGGGCTCTTCATGAAAAGGAACTGTCCGCAGGGTTTGTCAAAACCACGAATAACCGGATGGAGCTGATGGCGGCAATTGTGGCGCTGGAAGCACTGAACCGTCCCTGCCAGGTGGATCTTTATTCGGACTCTGCCTATGTAATTAAGGCATTTAACGAGCACTGGATCGACGGCTGGATCAAGGCCGGCTGGCGTCGGGGCAGAACCAATGAAGTGAAGAATATTGATCTGTGGGAACGGCTGCTGGCGGCGGCAAGGCCTCATCAGATCACCTGGAACTGGGTCAAGGGACATGCCGGCCATCCGGAGAACGAACGCTGTGACAGCCTGGCTACCAGTGCGGCAGATGGCAGTCGGCTGCTGATTGATCCAGGAGTATAGAAGGATCTTCCGGCTTGGAAGAAAGGAAATACAATGAAAAAGGCAGTGGTTTTTGATTTGGACGGCACGCTGTTGGATACGCTGGGCGATCTGACAGTGGCCGTTAATTACGCTCTGGCGATGCAAGGCTTTCCGACCTGGGATGACGAGGCAATTCGGGAATTTGTAGGAAATGGCGTCGCCCATTTGATTGATCAGGCGATTCCGGCTACGGCTTCTCCGGTGGAGAAGCAGCAGTGCCTGAAGGCTTTTAAGAAATATTACCGCCAGAACATCCATGGAACGACCTGTCCTTATCCGGGCATAGTGGAATTGCTCGCAGCGCTTAAAGCCGGAGGATTAAAGACTGGTGTGGTTTCCAATAAATACGAAGAAGCGGTCCGGGATTTGTGTGATCTGTTTTTTCCGGACCTAATCGATGCGGCAGCGGGAGACCGTGAGGGCTTTCGGAAGAAGCCGGCGCCGGATAATCTCTACCGGGTGCTGGAGCAGCTGGGGGTAATCCCGGAGGAGGCAGTCTATTTGGGAGACTCCGATGTAGACGTGATCACAGCCCGCAATGCGGGGACCGACTGCATTGCCGTTCTCTGGGGCTTCCGCAGCCGGGTCCACCTGGAGCAGGCCGGGGCGGAGTGTTTGATTGCGCATCCGGCGGAGCTGCTGGGGGTTCTGGCACAGAAAGAATAATAGTTGCGGAAACTCCTCCGCTATGCTAACATAGGTAAGGTGAAACTTAGTTCAGAGGGGGTTTTTGATTCCCGCTGATGGAGAACTTGGAGGAATAATCGTGGAGAAATACGGTGTAAATGAGCTTCGCAAAATGTTTTTGGATTTTTTTGAGAGCAAGGGGCATCTGTGTAAGAACAGTTACTCCCTGGTCCCTCACAATGATAACAGCGTCCTGTTGATTCCTGCCGGAATGGCACCCCTGAAGGCGTATTTTACCGGACAGGAAGTGCCGCCGAATACCCGGATGGCCACCTGCCAGAAATGTATCCGTACCGGAGATATTGAAAATGTGGGTAAGACGGCACGTCATGGAACCTTTTTTGAAATGCTGGGGAACTTTTCCTTCGGTGATTACTTTAAGAAGGAGGCCATTGCCTGGTCCTGGGAATTCCTGACGGAGGTGGTTGGACTGGATCCTGACCGCCTGTATCCTTCTGTCTACGAAGAGGATGATGAGGCATTTGAAATCTGGAACAATCAGCAGGGGATTCCTGCGGAGCGCATTTTCCGTTTTGGCAAAGAGGACAACTTCTGGGAGCATGGCGCCGGCCCCTGCGGTCCCTGCTCGGAGATCTATTATGACCGGGGGGAGAAATACGGCTGCGGCAAGGACGGCTGTACCGTAGGCTGCGATTGTGACCGCTATATGGAAATATGGAATAATGTATTTACCCAGTTTAACAGTGATGGCAAAGGCCGCTACGAAGAACTGGAAAGCAAAAATATTGATACGGGCATGGGCCTGGAACGTCTGGCTGTGGTAGTGCAGGATGTGGATTCCCTCTTTAATGTGGATACGATCCGCGCCCTGCTGGACGAAGTATGCCGGCTGGCCGGTGCGGCGTATAACACCGACCGGGAGAAGGACGTCTCGCTGCGTTTGATCACGGATCATATCCGTTCAGTGACCTTTATGGTATCCGACGGCATTATGCCTTCTAATGAAGGCCGGGGCTACGTACTGCGCCGTTTGCTGCGCCGGGCAGCCCGCCATGGCAGAATGCTGGGAATTGAAGGCAGGTTCCTGGCAGATCTGGGCAAAAAGGTGATTGCGGTTTCCAGCGATGGTTATCCGGAGCTGTCGGAGAAGGCAGCGTTTATCTATAAGGTAATTCATGAAGAAGAAGAGAAATTCAATAAGACGATCGATCAGGGCCTAAGCATTCTGAAGGAGATGGAGGAGTCTATGGTACAGGCCGGTCGGAAGACCTTGTCTGGTGAGGATGCCTTTAAGCTGTATGACACCTATGGTTTTCCGCTGGATCTGACCAGGGAAATTCTGGAGGAGAAGGGTTTTCCTGTAGATGAGGACGGTTTTGCCGCTGCCATGAAGGAACAGCGGGAGAAGGCCAGAAATGCCCGGAAGACCACGAACTATATGGGAGCAGATGTCACGGTATACCAGTCCATTGATCCGGCACTGACCTCCGTGTTTGTAGGTTATGATAAGCTGACCTGTGATTCTGTAATTCAGGTACTGGCCGCGGAAGAAGAGATTGTGGATGCACTGACCGACGGACAGGCAGGTACGATTCTTACAGAGGAGACTCCTTTTTATGCCGCCGGCGGCGGACAACATGCGGACTGCGGCCGGATTACGGCGGAGGATGGAAGTGCATTTGAGGTGGAGGATACGATCAAACTTCAGGGTGATAAAATTGGCCATGTGGGGAAGGTAATATCCGGAATGTTTAAAACCGGCGACCAGGTGGTACTGGCTGTCGATGCAGGCAAGAGACAGGCTACGGCGAAGAACCATAGTGCCACCCACCTGATGCAGAAGGCACTGCGGATGGTGTTGGGCAGTCACGTGGAACAGGCTGGTTCCGCAGTGGATGCCGACCGGTTGCGTTTTGACTTCACCCATTTCTCTGCCATGACAGCGGAAGAGCTGAAACAGGTTGAGGCGATTGTGAACGAAGAGATTCTGGCTGGCCTTCCGGTCGTGACGAAGATTATGGACCTGGAAGAAGCGAAAAAATCGGGAGCCATGGCGCTGTTCGGTGAAAAATACGGAGAAAACGTACGGGTTGTGTCTATGGGAGATTTCTCCACAGAGCTTTGCGGCGGGACCCACGTGAGCAATACGGAGCAGGTGGGTTGCTTTAAGATTCTTTCCGAAGCAGGAATCGCTGCCGGCGTACGCCGGATCGAAGCGCTGACTTCCTCCGGATTAATGGCGTATTATGCCGATGTGGAAGCACAGCTGGAGGAAGCCGCCCGGACGGCAAAAGCAGCTCCGGCAGCCCTGCAGAGCCGAATCCGTCAGATGATGGAAGAAATCAAAGCATTGCAGTCAGAGAATGAGAAGCTTAAGAACAAGCTTGCCAAGGATGCGTTGGGCGATGTTATGAGTCAGGTACAGGAAGTAAAGGATGTGAAAGTACTGGCGGTTCAGGCCGACGGCGTAGATATGAATGAACTGCGTAATTTAGGTGATCAGTTAAAAGAGAAGCTGGGAGAAGGCGTAATCGTCATTGCTTCTGCATTGGGAGATAAGGTAAGCCTGATCGCAATGGCAACGGATGAAGCACAGAAGGCAGGTGCCCACGCCGGTAATCTCATTAAGGCCATCGCCGGTGAAGTAGGCGGAGGCGGCGGAGGCCGGCCGAATATGGCCCAGGCCGGCGGTAAGAATCCCGCCGGAATCGAGGCAGCTTTAGCTAAAGCTGTGGTAGAAATTGCAGTCCAGGTAAAAGCGTAAGATCCTTAAAAGAAAATTTTTCCTGTATTTTACAGTTGGAGTGGTAAAGAAGTCTTGTAAATGGCAAAACATGCTATTTGCAAGACTTTTTTTCTTGGAATTGATTTGACATTTGCAATGGATTACAGAGAACGACTACTTTATTCCTGATACATTCCTCATTTTAGCTGATAAAGAAGGTGGGGTGAAAGGGGCGGAAGAGAGTGAGTATTTAGAAGAATTAAAAGAATTAGAAGCATCAAAAGCATTAGAAGAGCTAGGATCCTATGATAACTTGTGCGCTTATATACAAGAAGTCCTAAGCAAGCTGCCGGCGGAAGAAAACCACATGGAAGAATTCGATGGAAAGGACTATATTCACTCCACGGATATCAAAGAGATATTAGACCGTTCTCCTTATGTGGCAGAAGTATCAATTGGGGAGTTTTCCTCCAGGGCAGTTGATAGGGACGGCTATTTTTGTAAAGTAATAACTTCATTGAAGGGGGGATTGGAAGGGACGATTGATGTGATTTTCCCTAAGGATGCCGTAAAGTCTGAGGAGCGGTATTTTATTATGCTGGATAAGCCGGATGACGGCTCCGTATTCTACGTACTTTCCTCTAAGGACAGTGTGCATTCAGCGGATTCAGAGGAGGCGGCTATAATAGGAGAATACTTTGCAAATTAAGAAAAAGCAAATTTTTCCTACATTTATTGTTGACGAATTCAAATAATATGCTATAATCGTATATGTGCTAAAAAAGTACCCAAACAGTTGCACAATTTTACAACTGGAGGGAGGTTAGGTGTGAGTTATGGCAAACGTTATCGTTAAAGAGAATGAAACGTTGGATAGCGCCTTACGCAGATTTAAAAGGAACTGCGCAAAGGATGGTATTCAGCAGGAGATTCGTAAGAGAGAACATTACGAGAAGCCCAGCGTAAGACGTAAGAAGAAGTCTGAAGCTGCTAGAAAGCGTAAGTATAACTAAATTGTGCTTATTCCAAGGACAGTCCCAGGGGGCTGTCCTTTTTTTGCATGATTCATGCCTTTTCTGCATAGGCTACTGTAAGGCGATAGTGGAAGGATTTGATTCCCATTCCGGCTCCCTCAGATTTAAAAGAAAAGCTTCTCATGAGTGCGGCAGTACTGACCTGCCAGGGACAATATGAGGTAATCATAGAAAATTACCGGAGCATTAAATCATTGACGGAAACAAAAGTAGAGGTACAGACGAAGACTTGTGTGGTAACGGTCTCCGGCATGGATCTTATGGCTGTTTATTATACCAAAGAAGCCATGAAAATTACCGGAAAAATCAATAAGATTGAATATATCCAAAAATAATCCATAGAAAGGAAAAGTATGTTCCGAAAGTTAATGGATTTTCTCCGGGGAAAGCTGCTGATTCATATTAGCGGCCTGTCTCCGGAACGGTTTCTGAATTTGTGTGCGGCCAGGGGGCTGGAAATCAATTGCCTTAAGGCCACGGAAGAGGGCTTCGAATGCAGGATGAGTCTGCGGGATTACCGGGAAGCCCGCGGCCTTGCCCGGAAGGCAAAAGTAATGCTTCACATCTGCGAAAAAAGAGGACTTCCCTTCCTGCTGTTTCGTTACCGAAAAAGGAAAGCTTATGCAGCCGGTATTCTTCTCAGTCTGATCCTGCTGTATAGTCTCTCGGTTTTCCTCTGGGACATCCAGGTGGTGGGGAACAGCTATTATACCGATGATATCATTCTGACCTTTTTAAAAGAGAACAACATTCGCCATGGCATGCAGATGTCGGACATTGTCTGCGACGAACTGGAACAGGCTCTGCGGAATCAGTATACCAATATCACCTGGGTATCGGCACAAATTTCCGGAACCCGCCTGATCATTCAGGTCAAGGAGAACTTTGGTCTTCTGGAAATCCCGGAGAAGATAGAAGAACCGGGGGATCTGGTCGCAGACCGGGACGGAGTCATTACGGAATTGGTTACACGTGTGGGAATTCCGTTAGTTAAGGCAGGGGATGAAGTGACCAGGGGACAGGTACTGGTATCCGGCCGGGTTTCGATTCTAAATGACGGAGGAGAGATCGCCGGTTACCAGGAGGTGACGGCCGATGCCACGATCCGCGCCCGCGTCGTAGAGGAGTATTCCTGGGAACGTTCCATTTTTTATGAGGAAAAACGGGTGATTGATAAAAGCTTCCGAGGTGTCAGCCTGCGGATTGGAGAAAATCGTGTAAATGCCAGAAAAAGTGACGAGCCGGAGGCCTATCACTATCGGATCACAGAATATTGGCAGCCGTGCCTGTTTCGTAACTTTTATCTGCCGATAACACTGGAGAAAACGACTGATTATACATACGAAGTACTGCAGCGGCGGATGACGGAAGAGGAACAGACCCAGTCCGCCCAGGAGGAACTTCAGGAATATCTGCGGGAGTGGCAAGAAAAAGGGGGGCAGCTCTTAGAGCAGCACCTTAGCCTTACCCCAGGTGCACTTAAACTAACGGTCACCGGTAATCTGGTATTGGAAGGTCCTTTTGGAGAGCTGGTTCCTCTCGGCGAACTTTCACAGGATGAAACAATTCCGGAAGAAACAGAGGAGATTATGACGGAATAGGTAATATTTTGAAAAAATTTTAAAAGGGGCTTCAAATTATAGAAAAAAATGTTAGAATAGCAAGTAGCGGCTTTTGAGGCAGAGGACGGACGCCGCGGATCACTCTAAGGAGATGGAAGTAACTGCATGAGTATAGTGGAGACTATGGTAGATATCCCGGCTGAGCACATGCGCAATGTAAGCGGCCAGCTGGATTCCTACATGAAAAAAATTGAGAAGACCCTGCGGGTCTCTCTGGTACCCCGGGATGATTCGATTAAGATTATCGGACCGGAGGGAACCGTACAGAAGGCGAAGAGCGTCTTCTCGAATTTAATTGAGCTTTCCCGGAGAGGAAATGCGATTACCGAACAAAATGTAGAGTATGCCTTGTCTCTTTGTTTTGAGGAGAAGGACGAGCAGATCTTGGAGATCGACCGGGATGTAATTAGCCGGACAGCCGGCGGTAAGCCCATCAAGCCCAAGACCATGGGGCAGAAGAAGTACGTGGATACCATTCGGGAGAAGATGATCTGCATTGGGATGGGACCGGCCGGAACCGGTAAGACGTATCTGGCCATGGCGATGGCGGTTCAAGCCTTTAAGAATAACGAGGTTAACCGGATTATTCTGACACGGCCGGCGATTGAGGCAGGTGAAAAGCTGGGCTTCCTGCCGGGCGATCTGCAGAGTAAGATCGACCCCTATCTGCGTCCCTTATATGACGCGCTTTATCAGATTATGGGAGCGGAAGCTTATCTGCACAATTATGAAAAGGGACTGATTGAGGTGGCGCCCCTGGCTTATATGAGGGGACGGACGCTGGATAATGCCTATATTATATTGGATGAAGCCCAGAACACCACGGCAGCCCAGATGAAAATGTTCCTGACACGAATTGGCTTTGGATCCAAGGTTATTGTGACCGGTGACGCCACCCAGAAGGATCTGCCGGCCGGAACCCTTTCCGGTCTGGATGTAGCGTTAAAGGTTCTGCGGAATGTGGAAGAAATCGGGATCGTTACATTGACCCATAAGGATGTGGTCCGCCACCCGCTGGTTCAGCGGATTGTAGAGGCCTATGAACAATACGAGAAGAAGGAACAGCATCAGAAGAACCGTCGTGAGCAGTTCCGTAAATCACAGGGAAAAGCAGGGAGAGGCCATGAACATCGAAATTGAATACGAATCGGAGGACCGGTTGGAAATTCCTTACGAAGAAGTGATTGAGAAGGTGGTACAGGCTGCACTGGAGTCAGAGCTCTGTCCTTATGAAGCGGAAGTGAGCGTGCTGCTGACGGATGACGAGGAAATCCGTAAGATCAATTCCCAGTTCCGTTATATTGACAATACAACGGACGTCCTGTCTTTTCCCATGGTGGATTATCGGACGCCGGGGAATTTCGACGTACTGGAGGAGGAACTTTCCGATATGTATTTTAATCCGGGGAGCGGAGAACTGATTTTGGGTGACATTGCCATCTCCATCCAAAAGATACGGAGTCAGGCGGAATCCTATGGACACAGCCTGGAACGAGAGCTGGCTTTTCTAGTAGCACACAGCATGTTTCATTTAATGGGATATGACCATATGGAAGAAATGGAACGCTTAGTGATGGAAGAGAAGCAGGAATCCCTGCTGCAGGAGCTGGGAATTATACGCTAAACAAAATTTGCAATATATATTTAAAGGAGTATGCATGAAGATGAAACGAATGGGGATCTATATGATCCTGGCGACAATGAGTCTTATGGCAGCAAGCTGCAAAAAAGAAGAGGAACCGGTAACAGAGGCACCCACCACCACGGCAGAATCTACGGTTCCCGTAGTAACCGTTCCTGCTACGGATGTAACCGAAGAATTCATTCCGGAGGGGATGATGAAAAGCTATCTGACCGGTGAAATCGTACCAATTGAAATTGGTACCCGCCGCCCGCTGGCCGCGCAGATTGATAACGAAAAGGCCGCCATGCCACAGAATGGAGTCTCTTCCGCAGAAGTGGTATATGAGGTTCCGATCGAGGCCAATGAAGTGCGTCTAACCATGATTATGCAGGATTATGACAGCCTGACCCGTTTTGGTCCCTTACGAAGTGTCAGGAGTTACCATCCGGGAATAGTAGCCGAGTGGGATGCGATTTTCTTTCATCATGGACACAGTGATCTGGCACTGACCTACCTGAGAGCCGATAATTTCGACGATATAGACGGCGTAGAGAACAGCGGTTATCCGGCGACCTATCAGGCCGATGACCACTCAGGCTACCACAAGACCTTTTCCACACCGGAGAAAATTAGTGAGCGCATTACAAAGCTGGGATACCGCACCGCCATCAGTGATACCTTTACGTACAAATTCCAGTTTGCCAAAGCAAGCGCGCCTACGCTTCTGACGGACGGACAGGACGCTAAAAAGGTATCGATCGGTTATAAGCAGAATAAGCCCTGGTTTGAATATAACGAGAGCGACGGACTGTATTACCGTTATGCCTATGGAGAAGCTCATATTGACCAGGAGAATGACCAGCAGGTCAAGGTAACCAATCTTATTGTGCAGTATTGTGATTATAATTTGGAGTGGGATAAGGATACGAAGAATATCCACACCGTGGGAACTGGTTCAGGCTGGTATATTACCGGCGGAAAGGCGGTCCCCATTCATTGGTCTAAAGCGGATTATTGGGAGAATACCCATTACACTTATGAGAATGGAGAGGAAATTGAGCTGAATCCCGGACAAAGCTGGGTGTGTATTGTTCTGCCGAGTCTGTCGGGTGAGATCGTAATCGAATAACATGGAAAAGCAAAAGAAGAAAAGTAAAGGTACAAATTTCCTGGTACAGGGGAGTATTCTGGCCGTAACGGGAATCATCGTCCGCCTGATCGGATTGATTTACCGGATCCCCCTTACCAATACGATCGGAAATGAAGGTATCGGTGTTTATAATACCGCTTATTCGATCTATAATATTATGCTGCTGATTTCGTCCTACAGCCTGCCACTGGCGGTATCCCGCCTGGTGGCAGGACGAATCAGTCTGAGACAGTATAAAAATGCCAGGCGTATTTTTACAGGTGCTTTTGTATTTGCAGCGGCAGTAGGCGGTACGATCTGTGCCGTCACTTATTTTGGTGCTGAAGTATTTGCGAATATGATGGGAATGGAGAGTGCCTCCTATGCCATAAAGACTCTGGCCCCTACGATTCTGGTGATGGCATTCCTAGGCGTTCTGCGGGGGTATTTCCAGGGACACGGCACGATGATTCCGACGGCCTTTTCGCAGCTGATCGAGCAGATTTTTAATGCAGTTGTCAGTGTTGCAGCCGGTTATTTTCTGTTTGCAAAAGGTCTGACGGTCGATACCGCGCAAGGAACTGTTCACTACTATTCAGCCGCTTATGGTGCGGCCGGCGGTACGATTGGAACGGGAATCGGTGCATTAGCCGCATTGCTGTTCTGTATCTTTGTCTATCTGGCCTATCGCCGGGTAGAACGGGCTCAGTGCAGAAGAGATCCGCACCGCAGCCAGGAGTCTTATCAGCATATTACGAAGGTGCTTTTGATGACGATTGTTCCGGTATTGGTGAGCACCACCATTTATCAGGTAAGTACGATTGTCGATCAGGGGATTTATGCACAGTATTTAAATGGTGCTGATGCGGGTTACTATAAGGCCATTTGGGGGGCGTACTCTGGTAAGTATACTGTCTTGATTCATGTTCCCACTGCGATCGCGGCATCCTTAAGTTCTTCGATTATTCCGTCTATGGCGGCAGCGATCAGCAGGAATAATAAGACGGAGATTGTGGATAAGACAGGCACTGCCATCCGGTTTAATATGGTAATTGCTTTCCCTGCTACAGTGGGACTGGCCGTACTGGCCTCCCCGATTATGAATCTACTTTTCTTCAAAGATAACGCAGCGGCCATTACGATGATGATCATCGGATCCTCGGCCGTGCTTTTCAATGCCTTGTCCACGATTACAAACTCGGTGCTGCAGGGAATTGGAAACATCTGGATTCCAGTGAAAAATGCCATAATTTCACTGATCGTACATGTGGGAATACTTGTGTTGCTGCTTTGGGTATTCGATCTGGATATCTATGCAGTGGTGATTGCGAATATTTTCTTCTATGTTTTTATGTGTATTTTGAACAATCTAAGTATTCGCCGGATTCTGAATTACCGGCAGGAATGGATCAAAACCTTTGTCTGCCCGCTGTTTTCATCGGCTATAATGGGGTTATTCACGTATCTGACCTACCGCCTGATGCACCTTCTGAGCGGCAGCAATCTGCTGGCAGTGATTCTCGCGATCGTGGTGGCCGTCATTTCCTATATGATTTTGATGCTGTTGACCAAAGGCGTAGACGAAGTCGATCTGATTCATTTTCCCAAAGGAAGGAAGATCATTTCTCTGGCGAGAAAATTGCATCTTTTAAATTAAAACAGCTGTTTAAAATTACCAAATCGGACAGATACTATACCAAAGGAGCCATGCCTATGAAAAAGTATAGTATCTGTTTTGTTGCACTTTATTGTTTGTGTTTTGCAATGATGTATTTAAGTTACCCAGAGCAAGTGGATAAAGAACCGGAGATCGTAATCCTCACGAAAGCTGCTGAAATCCTGCAGGCGGAGGAAACCACTCTTTCCCCGGTTGCTGCTTCCGTTGAGACCACGGCAGAACCGGAAGCGGTTACGGATAATTCGGCAGCAGCCCCACCTTATTTTGTCAAATCCGGTGGTTCGGAAATTTTGGTTTATTACCCGGATGATGTCACTCTTTATAAGCGGATCCCATTAGTCCCGGCAGATTTATCGGAATCGGATCGTATTGCGTTAGAAGAGGGACTTTCCTTCGAAACAATTGATGAATTGTATCACTATTTAGAATCCATTACAAGTTGACGGATAAAGGTACAAAATGGTACAATTATAGATTGCAGGAGGTGACAGCCATGGCAGAGAAAATTCTGGTAATCGGCGGAGGTGCCGCCGGGCTGATGGCTGCCATAACCGCTGCCAGGGCCGGTGGCGAAGTTATGATCCTGGAAGCAGGAGAACGGGTAGGCAAAAAGCTGCTTACTACCGGTAACGGCAAATGCAATTTTACCAATCTTCATATGGAAGCAGACTGCTATCATACGGAGCAGCCCGCCTTCGTAGAGCGGGTATTGGAACAATTTAACGAGAAGGATGCGATTACCTTTTTTGAGTCTCTGGGAATTTCGGCCAGGGTAAAAAACGGGTATGTATATCCACGCAGTGAACAGGCAGCATCTGTTCTGGATGCCTTACGGCTGGAACTTGATCGGTGCTATATTCCGGTAGCCGGTGAGGAAAAGGTCCGGGGAGTGGAGCAGAAAGGACGGCAGTTCCAGGTTCGGACAAGCCGCAGCGTCTATACCGGCAGCAGGGTCATCCTGGCTGCCGGAGGACAGGCTGTACCAAAGACCGGATCTGACGGAAGCGGCTATGCCCTGGCAGCAAAGCTTGGCCATCGAATTGTGCCGGTCATTCCGGCGCTGGTTCAGCTGCGTGCCAAGGAACGTTTCTTTAAAAGTATTGCCGGAGTGCGCGCCCAGGCCAGAATCAGGATACTGGCCGATGGAGAGCTTCTGGCCGAAGATACCGGGGAGCTGCAGCTGACGGAATATGGGATCTCCGGAATTCCGGTATTTCAGGTGAGCCGCCATGCGGCCAAGGCTCTGATGGAGAAGAAGCAGGTAAAAGCAATTCTGGACTTCCTTCCGGAAATGACGGAGGCAGAGACGATTACATATTTGGAGCAGCGAAAACAGAATCATCCAAACCTGCAGGGAGAACAGTTCCTGCTGGGACTTCTTCCTAAAAAGCTGGCAGCGCTTTGTATGAAAGGCACCGGCGGTTCCTTGGTGCAGTCATTGAAACAATTTACGGTAGAAATAGAAGACACCAATGGTTTTGCCAATGCCCAGGTATGCGGCGGCGGTGTCGATATGGGTCAAGTATCTCCGGTAAGCTGTGAATCCAAGCTGGTACCGGGGCTTTACTTCGCCGGTGAAATCCTGGATGCGGACGGATTGTGTGGAGGCTACAATCTGCAATGGGCCTGGAGTACCGGCTATCTCGCAGGGTTTCACGCCGCAGGAAGGAAGGTGTATCCATGATACAAATTCAGGACATTCGCTTACAACCTGGCTACAGCCGGGAGGATCTGATGGAGCAAATCCGTCGGGAGGGAATTGTCTGCCGTCCAGAAGCGGTAACACTGGTACGGCAATCGCTGGATGCCCGCAAAAAACAGGATATCCATTATATCTGTACCGTGCATATCCGGGTTTCGGAAGAGAAGGCACTGTGCCGCCGGCTTAAAAATCGTCGGATTTCCCGGGTAGAAGAACGTGTCTATCGGCCGCCGGAATCGGGAGCAATGAAATTGCCCCACCGGCCGGTGGTAGTAGGTGCCGGACCGGCGGGGTTGTTCGCGGCGCTTTTATTGGCAGAGAATGGTTATCGGCCGATTTTACTGGAGCGTGGTGCACCTGTGGAGGAACGCTTAGCCGATGTAAAGGCCTTTTGGGACGGCGGACTGCTGAATCCGGAGTCCAATGTCCAGTTTGGAGAGGGCGGTGCGGGAACCTTTTCCGATGGCAAACTGAATACCCAGGTAAAGGATCCGGCAGGCCGGATCCGGAAGGTGCTGACCTCCTTTGCGGATGCAGGCGCGGATCCAGGTATCTTATATTTGAACAAACCACATATTGGTACAGATGTGCTGCAGACGGTGGTGCGGAATATCCGCGGCAGGATTCTTCAATTAGGTGGGGAAGTGCGTTTTCATACACAGGTATCCGCTCTCCGGATCACCGGCGGACAATTGGCCGGCCTAGAGCTGCAGACACCTGGCGGTAAAGAATCGCTCGCGGCAGAGACAGTGGTGCTGGCCATCGGACACAGTGCGCGGGATACCTTTGCGATGCTCACCAGACATTCGATTCCGATACGGGCAAAATCCTTTGCCATAGGCCTGCGTATCGAACATCCGCAAGATCGGATCAATCAGGCGCAGTATGGAGCGGACCCTCATCCTTCCCTGCCGCCGGCCGATTATAAGCTGACAGCGAAAGCCGGCGGCAGAGGGGTTTATTCCTTTTGTATGTGTCCCGGCGGTCAGGTGGTCAATGCTTCCTCGGAGCCGGAAATGCTCGCCGTCAATGGAATGAGTTCCTTCGCGAGAGCCGGGCGAAATGCAAACGCTGCCTTAATTGTCACCGTGAGACCGGAGGACTTCCCGGAAGAAGGGCCTTTAGGAGGCATTGCTTTCCAGCGGAAGCTGGAGCGGCAGGCTTATCAGGAGGGTAAGGGCAGCATTCCGGTACAGCTATGGAAGGATTTTCAGGAAGACCGGAAGACCACAGCTCTGGGTGAAGTCGTACCAGACTTATGCGGGGCGTATTCCTTCGGTAATTTGCGGAATGTGCTGCCGGAGACCATAAGCCATTCCCTAATTAAGGCAATGGAGAAATTTGGAAGAACGATTCCCGGATTTGACAGGGAAGATGCGGTGCTTTCCGGAGTGGAAAGCCGCACCTCATCGCCGGTGAGAATTGAACGGGACGAACATATGGAAAGTTCTTTGAAGGGGCTTTTCCCTTGTGGAGAAGGAGCCGGCTATGCCGGCGGAATCACATCCGCCGCGGTAGACGGAATCAAAGCGGCAGAAGAAATTATCAGGAGGTATATCCCCTATGGATATGAAGGACATTGAACGGATCAACGAACTGTACCGGAAGAAAAAGGCCGGCACACTGACGCCGGAAGAACAGAAGGAACAAGAACGGCTGCGCCAGGCTTATCGGGCGGCGGTTCGCGCAAATCTGAAAGGAACTTTAGACCATACGAAAGTACAGTATCCGGATGGAAGTGTTGTTGATCTCAGCGAGAAGTTCGGAAATAAAGGAAAGAATGGCCATTAACATATGAAGACCAAACAAGAAATTCGAAGAGAATGCCAGGAGGGCAGAAGGAAGCTGACAAAGCATCAAATGCATGAGGCTGGCGAGACGGTCGCACGCCATTTGTTGAAAAGCTGCCTGTACAAGGAAACCCCTGCCATACTGGCTTATATTGCGATAAAAAATGAACTCTCGACAAGGCCCGTGCTGGAGGCTGCCTGGGCGGACGGTAAGACGGTTGCGGCTCCCCGAGTGGAGAATGGTGAGATAAATTTTTATATTATCCATTCCTATGATGATCTGGAACCCGGCAGTTTTGGCGTACAGGAGCCAAAGGCCGAATGTCCTTTGTTTGAAGGAGAGCAGGCATTGGTGCTAGTACCTGGAATGGCTTATGACCATAACGGTCGGCGGATCGGATACGGTAAGGGTTATTACGACGGTTATCTCAAAGAGCACCGCCGGTATTCGACCCTTGGATACGCTTATGCCTTTCAGGTCTATCCGGTTTTGCCGGAAGACGCCTGGGACCGTCCGATGGACGATGTATTGACCGAGCAGGGCTTTCTGAAGGTGAATCAGGAGTCCATGAAACAGCAATATTATATGGACTTGGTCCGCAGCCTCATTAAGGAGAAGGAGCAGCAGCTGGGCCGCCGTCTGACTGCCTGCATCTGTACCTTTGGCTGTCAGATGAACGCCCGTGATTCAGAAAAGCTGATGGGCATTCTGCGGGAAGTGGGATTTAAAGAGCAGGAAGGGGAAAATGCGGACTTTGTTCTCTACAATACCTGTACGGTCCGGGAAAATGCCAACCTCCGGGTATATGGACGCCTGGGACACCTGAAGAGCCTGAAAAAGCAAAATCCGGAGATGATCATCGCCCTGTGCGGCTGTATGATGCAGGAAGAGACGGTAGTCGGAAAAATACAGAAAAGCTACCGCTTTGTGGACATTATCTTTGGCACCCATAATATTTTCAAGCTGGCGGAACTCTTGTACCGGCGCCTGACCGGCGAGTCCATGGTAATTGATATCTGGAAGGACACGAACCAGATCGTGGAGGATCTTCCGGCAGAGCGGAAATATTCTTTTAAATCCGGTGTAAATATTATGTTTGGCTGCAATAACTTCTGCAGTTACTGTATCGTCCCCTATGTCCGGGGACGTGAAAGGAGCCGTAATCCGGAAGATATTCTGGAGGAAATCCGGCGTCTGGCAGCAGACGGAGTGGTAGAGGTGATGCTTCTGGGACAGAACGTCAATTCCTATGGTAAGAATTTAGATAATCCCACTACTTTTGCGGAACTTTTGGAGCAGATCGAAGCAATTCCCGGAATTGAACGGATCCGTTTTATGACTTCTCATCCTAAGGATTTGTCGGATGAGCTGATTGCCGTAATGGTGAAGTCCCAAAAGATCTGCCGTCACCTGCACCTGCCCCTTCAGTCCGGCAGCAGCCGTATTCTGAAGCAGATGAACCGGTATTACGATAAGGAGCAGTACTTAGCGCTGGCGGCAAAGATTCAGGAGGCAATTCCGGATATTTCTCTGACCACGGATATTATTGTCGGTTTCCCCGGAGAGACCGAGGAGGACTTCGAGGAAACCATGGATGTGGTAGAAAAAGTCCGGTATGACAGCGCCTTTACCTTTATCTATTCCAAACGAACCGGAACACCTGCGGCTATGATGGAGGATCCGATTCCTCCGGAGACGGTACAGCGTCGGTTTGACCGTCTTCTGAACCGTGTGCAGGAAATTGCCGCCGCTAAATGTGGACGGGATATGGGCACCGTTCAATCCGTGCTGGCAGAGGGGGTAGATGACCATGACGCGACGATGGTAACCGGAAGGCTTAGTAACAATACCATCGTGCATTTTCCCGGAAGTCCGGCGCTGATTGGCAAGATTTTACCGGTACGTCTAACAGAAGCAAAAGGGTTTTATTACCTGGGAAGGATAGAAGAATAAATATGCTTTCTCCAATGATGCAGCATTATTTAGATACAAAAGAAGAGTACAAGGACTGCATTCTCCTTTACCGGCTGGGAGATTTCTATGAAATGTTCTTTGAGGATGCTGTTACCGTATCCAGGGAACTGGAAATCACCCTGACGGGGAAGGACTGCGGCCTCCCAGAGCGGGCACCCATGTGCGGTGTCCCGTATCATGCGCTGGAAGGATATCTGAACCGCCTGATTGAAAAGGGCTACAAAGTAGCCATTGCAGAACAGGTGGAAGATCCGAAGCTTGCCAAAGGCCTTGTAAAGAGGGAAGTTATCCGGGTTGTGACGCCGGGTACCAACCTAAGCGCACAGGCACTGGATGAATCGAAGAACAACTATCTGATGAGCATTGTCTATCTGGATAAGACGTTTGGGATTGCCACCTCGGATGTGAGTACCGGAGATTTCTTTGTGACCGAAGTGGATTCCCTGCGGGCTATGCTGGATGAAATCCATAAGTTTATGCCGGCGGAAATTATCTGTAACGAATCCTTCTTTATGAGCGGCGTGGATACGGAAGATATGAAGGAACGCCTCCGGATTTCTCTGTCTGCGTTAGACAGCAGCCATTTTAATGATGAAACCTGTATGCAGCGGCTAAAGGAGCATTTCTCCGTCGGGACGCTTAGCGGTCTTGGTCTGGCGGATCTGCAGGCCGGTATGGTGGCGGCAGGGTCACTTTTACTATATCTGCAGGATACACAGAAGACCAGTCTCAGCCATCTGACTAAAATTACGCCTTATCAGCCGGGACGATATATGATGCTGGACACCTCCACCAGACGGAATCTGGAACTGACGGAAACACTGCGTGAGAAGCAGAAGCGGGGTTCTCTGCTGGAGGTCTTGGATAAGACAAAGACCGCTATGGGAGCGCGGATGCTGCGCAGCTTTCTGGAGCAGCCTCTGATTGACCGGCAGGAAATTCTTGACCGGCAGGAGGCGATTGAGGAACTGAACCAGGACATGATCCTCCGGGAAGAATTGCGGGAATACCTGAATCCCATTTACGATCTGGAGCGGCTGATCGGGCGGATTTCTTACCGTTCGGCAAATCCAAGAGATCTGATTGCTTTTAAGAATTCCCTCCAGATGCTGCCTCACATCCGTCAACTATTAAAAGAGACGAAGTCCCCGCTGCTAAAGAGTCTCTACGAGCAGATGGATTCACTGGAGGATCTGACGGATTTAATTGATCGGTCAATTTTGGAGGATCCGCCGATTACGGTCAGGGAAGGCGGCATGATACGGGAGGGCTACCACGAAGATGCAGACCGTCTCCGCAATGCGAAGACCGAAGGCAAGGAGTGGCTCGCGGATCTGGAGCTTCAGGAGCGGGCGAGAACCGGCATTAAAAATCTCCGGATTAAATATAACAAGGTCTTCGGTTATTATTTAGAGGTGACCAATTCCTTTAAGGATCTGGTACCGGAGGATTACATACGCAAACAGACACTGACCAATGCGGAACGTTATACCACGCCGCGCCTGAAGGAGCTGGAGGATGTGATTCTGGGAGCGGAGGACCGTCTTTTTGTGCTGGAATACGATCTGTTCTGCGAAGTACGGGAGAAGATTGCCCTGGAGGTTGTGCGGATTCAGTCCACCGCTAAAGCAGTGGCACAAATTGATGTGCTGGCCGCGCTGGCTTATGTAGCATATAAGAACAATTTTGTACGCCCGGAGATTAATGAAAAGGGCATCATTGACATTAAGAACGGACGGCATCCGGTAGTAGAGCGAATGATGCGGGATGATCTGTTTATTGCCAACGATACCTATCTGGATAACCAGAATAACCGGATCTCTATTATCACAGGTCCGAATATGGCCGGCAAATCCACCTATATGCGCCAGGCGGCTCTGATCGTTCTGATGGCGCAGGTCGGCTCCTTTGTCCCGGCAGATACGGCAAATATCGGCATTTGTGACCGGATCTTTACCCGGGTGGGGGCATCCGATGATCTGGCTTCAGGCCAGAGTACCTTCATGGTTGAGATGACCGAAGTGGCAAACATTCTGCGGAATGCCACCCGTAACAGCCTGCTGATTCTGGATGAAATCGGCAGGGGCACCAGTACCTTCGATGGATTGTCCATTGCCTGGGCAGTGGTAGAATATATCAGCAATCCGAAAATCTTAGGTGCCAAAACCCTGTTTGCAACCCATTACCACGAGTTGACCGAACTAGAAGGCAGCCTGTCTGGGGTCAACAATTACTGCATTGCCGTAAAAGAGCAGGGCGACACGATTGTTTTCCTGCGAAAGATTGTAAAGGGCGGTGCGGATAAAAGCTATGGCATCCAGGTAGCCAAGCTGGCCGGAGTGCCGGACCCTGTTATCCTCCGGGCCAAGGAGCTGGTGCAGGAGTTGACCGATGCAGATATTACCGTGAAAGCCAAAGAAATTGCGGCCCTTTCCAAAGGGGCCGCCATAAAGCCGGTACCAAAGCTTGACGAAGTCGATATGTTCCAAATGACCTTATTTGATGCGGCGAAAGACGATGATATTGTAAAAGAACTGGAGGCGCTGGAGTTGGGAAATATGACTCCTATCGATGCGCTGAATACCTTGTACCATCTGCAGAACAAGCTGAAAAACCGCTGGTAGAAAGGAGTCCCTATGGCAGCAATTACTCTGCTGGATCAAAGTACTATAAATCAGATTGCCGCGGGAGAGGTGATTGACCGTCCCTCCTCCGTGGTAAAGGAACTGACGGAAAACGCCATCGATGCCGGTGCTACGGCCGTTACCGTAGAAATTAAAGAGGGCGGAATCTCTTTTATCCGGATTACGGACAATGGCTGCGGGATTCCCAAAGAGGAGATTCCTCTGGCTTTTCTGCGGCATTCCACCAGCAAAATCACTACGGTAGAGGACCTGTTAACCGTGTCCTCCCTGGGGTTTCGCGGAGAAGCGCTTTCCAGTGTGGCGGCAGTAGCCCAGGTAGAACTGATTACTAAGACTGAAGCGGCCCTCACTGGCATTCGCTATGTGATCGAAGGCGGCGAAGAAAAAACGCTGGAGGATGTAGGAGCTCCTGCCGGCAGTACCTTTGTAATACGTAACCTGTTTTATAATACACCGGCCAGACGGAAATTCTTAAAATCCGCCCAGACGGAAGCATCCTATATTGCTGCCATTGTAGAACGGATTGCACTTTCCCATCCGGAGATTTCTTTTCGTTTGATTGTAAATAACCAGAATAAGCTTCATACGGCGGGCAATCATAAATTAAGGGATATTATTTATACGGTCTATGGCCGTGAGATTTCCGCGGAGCTGTTAGAAATCAAGAGGGAGGACGGCGATATTCGTCTCTCCGGCTATATTGGGAAACCTCTGATTTCCAGAGGCAACCGCAGTTATGAAAATTATTTTATCAATGGCCGCTATATTAAGAGCGGATTAATTACAAAGGCGATTGAGAATGCCTATCACGGATTTGTCATGCAGCATAAATATCCCTTTACGGTGATCCGGCTGACAATTGATCCGGCAGAACTGGATGTCAATGTACATCCGGCGAAAATGGAACTTCGGTTCCGGGATGAAGAGAAAATATACAATACCGTTTATGAAACCATCGTGGCCGTGCTGTCCGGCAAGGAACTGATTCCAACGGTGACGTTGGAAGATCCTAAGACGGAGAAGACGCTGGCTGCTCCGGCGCCGGTTATAAAGACCCGTGCCCCGGAACCTTTTGAATCGAAGCGGGAGTCCGCAAGACAGGTACGGGAGCATAGCAACTACGAGCCAGGCAGCTATGAACAGCTTCGAAGGAACCCGGTAATGCCGCAGCCGGCTTTGTTTGAAGAGAAAGTCCTGACACCGGAGGCCAGAGCGGAATATACGTTTATTGGGCAATTGTTTAATACTTACTGGCTGGTGCAGTATCAAGACCGATTCCTGTTAATCGATCAGCATGCAGCCCATGAAAAGGTCCTGTATGAACGGACGATGAAGAATTTTTCTTCCAAGGAGCACACCTGTCAGCAGCTGCATCCGCCGCTGATCCTGACACTAAATGCCAGAGAAGAAGAAATTATGACAAAGTACTTGCCACAGTTTCAGGCATTAGGCTTTGAAATGGAACCCTTTGGGGGTAAGGAATACGCCGTTTACGGTGTCCCCGGTAATTTGTTTTCCATTGCAAAGGAAGATCTTCTGACCGACCTGCTGGATAGCCTTAGCGAAGATACGGGACGGCAGAAGACCCGGCTTATTGAAGAAAAAGTGGCTCTCATGTCCTGCAAGGCGGCTGTCAAAGGTAATAACCGCCTGTCGGCTGTTGAAGCGGAACTCTTAATCGACGAACTTTTAACCTTGGAAAATCCTTACACCTGCCCCCATGGCAGGCCCACAATCATCTCCATGACCAAATATGAGCTGGAGAAAAAATTCAAGAGGTGTTAACATGAAGCAGCCGCTCATTGTTTTGACAGGGCCCACCGCCGTAGGCAAAACGGAACTATCCATTCAGCTGGCAAAGGCCGTACAGGGTGAGATTATCAGTGCGGATTCCATGCAGGTATACCGATATATGGACATTGGATCTGCAAAGATCCGACCGGATGAGATGCAGGGAATTCCTCATCACCTGATCGATTGCTATGAGCCGGAAGAGGAATTTCATGTGGCAGAATTTCAGAGGGCGGCAAAGGCTGCTATGAAAGGAATTTACGAGCGGGGAAAGATTCCGATTATTACCGGCGGTACCGGCTTCTATATCCAGGCACTGGTGCGGGACATTGATTTCACGCAGGCCGGCGATGACCCGGATTATCAGCGGAAGCTGGAAACGTTAGCGTTAGAAAAAGGCGCGGGATATCTTCATAAGATGCTGCAGGAAGCAGATCCGGCAGCGGCAGATGAGATTCATGCCCATAATAGTAAGCGTATCATCCGGGCACTGGAATATTATCATATCACCGGGGAACCAATTTCAATTCACAATGCACGGGAGCGGGCGAGAGTCTCCCCCTACCAATGTGCCTGCTTTGTCCTGAACAGGGACCGCCAGGAGCTTTATGAACGGATTGATTTCCGGGTAGACCAGATGCTTGCCCAGGGACTTCTGGACGAGGTAAAAGGGCTGCTGGCAAAGGGTTATACCCGCTCGATGGTATCCATGCAGGGACTTGGCTATAAGGAGCTGCTGGATTATTTAAACGGCAAGATTTCCTACGAAGAAGCGGTCTGCCGGATTAAGCGGGATACCAGGCATTTTGCCAAGCGGCAGATTACCTGGTTTAAACGGGAACCGGATGTAATCTGGCTGAACCGGGAGGAATTTACAGACCAGGAGGCACTGCTTGCTTTTATCTTGAACCAATTACAGAAACGAGGAATTTATCCATATGAATAAACAGGAATCCGTGGCTTCTATGTATGCCGCCTGCGGAATTTCCGAACCGGTACGGATACTGGGGGAAGAAGTGCTGGCCGAATTGTCCGGCCGTTTTGCAGAAATTGACGCAATCGCAGAATACAACCAGATGAAGGTACTGGCTGCCATGCGGAAGAACCGGGTCAGTGACAGACATTTTGCCGCCACTACCGGTTATGGCTATAACGACGATGGACGGGATACCCTGGAACGAGTATATGCCGATACCTTTCATACCGAGGATGCATTGGTTCGTTCACAAATCACCTGCGGTACCCATGCCCTCCATGTGGCGCTGGCGGCGAACCTGCGCCCGGGCGATGAACTGCTGTCTCCCGTAGGAAAACCTTATGATACGCTGGAAGAGGTGATTGGAATACGGGAGTCTGCCGGATCCCTGAAGGAGTATGGTATCCGTTACGCCCAGGTGGATCTGCTGTCGGACGGCAGCTTTGACTATGAGGGCATCCGCAATGCAATTCATAGCCGTACCAAGCTGATTACCATTCAGCGGTCAAAGGGATATGCTACCAGACCGACACTGTCCGTAGAACAGATTGGAGAGCTGATTGCTTTTGTCAAAAGTGTAAAGCCGGATCTGGTCTGCATGGTAGATAACTGCTATGGTGAATTTGTCCAGGCGATCGAACCCTCGGATGTGGGAGCCGATATGATCGTAGGCTCTCTAATTAAGAATCCGGGAGGCGGTTTGGCACCGGCCGGTGGTTATATCTGCGGAACCTCTTCCTGTGTGGAGCAGGTGGCGAAACGCCTGACCGCCCCCGGACTTGGCCGTGAAGTAGGCGCTAACCTTGGAATCAATCCGGCTTTCTATCAAGGGTTTTTCCTGGCACCTACCGTAACAGCCGGTGCCGAAAAAGGAGCGATTTTTGCAGCAAAGCTGTATGAGCGTCTTGGCTTCCCGGTACATCCTTCGGGCGAAGCCTCCCGCTATGATATTATCCAGGCCATCGATCTGGGAACGCCGGAATACCTGAAGGCATTCTGCCTGGGAATTCAGGCGGCAGCACCGGTAGACAGCTTTGTAACACCGGAACCCTGGGCAATGCCCGGTTATGACTCAGAAGTAATTATGGCTGCCGGAGCTTTTATTCAGGGGGCTTCCATTGAATTAAGTGCAGACGGACCGCTGCGTCCGCCCTATACGGTTTACTTCCAGGGAGGCGTCACTTGGTACCATGCAAAATATGGAATCCTAATGTCTTTGCAGAAATTGGTGGACGCAGGGGTGCAGCTGTGATAAAATGATTAGGCACCTTCCTTTGGGATGGATTTGGAGAGACCCGGAAGGATGCTTATGAAACATAAGATAACGATGAAGGAGATGCCGCCTGGCGAGCGTCCTTATGAAAAATGCCAGCTGAATGGACCAGGAGTCTTAAGTGATGCAGAGCTCTTAGCGGTGATCCTGCGGAATGGAAGTCACGGAATAAATTCCCTGGAACTGGCCCGAAAGCTATTGAAAATGCATACGGACGAGAAGGGATTGGTATCCCTTACCCGCCTTTCCCTGCAGGAATTAACCGGTGTAACGGGTATTGGCAGCGTAAAAGCAGTGCAGCTGCAGTGTATCGGTGAGCTAGCCAGGCGAATTGCCAAGGCTAGCGCGGGAGAGCGTTTTTCCATGAACTCACCGGCGGCGATTGCAGGGTACTTTATGGAGGATCTCCGGCATCAGGAGCAGGAAGAGATTCATGTGGCTCTGTTTGACACGAAGAGTCATCTGCTTCGGGCCACGGTGGTTTCCAGAGGTACGGTCAATGCGGCGATTGTATCGCCCCGCGAGATCTTTCTGGAGGCACTTAAGTATCATGCGGTATATGTGGTTTTACTGCATAATCATCCTAGCGGAGATCCCACCCCCAGCCGTGAAGATCTGGCGCTTACCGTGCGGGTGCGCGAAGCCGGAGAGCTGCTGGAAATTCCGCTGATCGATCACATTATTATCGGGGATAACCGTTATGTCAGTTTTAAAGAACGAGGATATTTTTAGATGAAGAAAAAGCCAGGCTTTCAGATACAACCGAAACATATTTTGCTGTGCCTGATTGGGGTGTGCCTGATTCTGGTCATTATCAGTACGGTTAGCAATACCGTAAATAACGGTATCCGAAATGTTATTAATACCGTACTGATGCCGATGCAGAAGGGGCTGAATCAAATGGGCGGCTTTTTGTCCGGCGAAATCGAAGCAGTAACGGAGTTAAGAAACGTACAGGAGGAGAATGGGCGGCTTAAGGAAGAGCTGGCCTATCTGCGGGAAGAAAATGCTCAGTACCAGCTTCAAAATTCGGAATTAAAGAAATATCAGGAGCTCCTGGATATGAAGGAGCAGTATCCGGATTATCCCACAGTAGGGGCCCATGTGATTGGTGAAAATTCCAACAACTGGAATAAGACCATTTTAATTGACCGGGGGGCCGATGACGGAATCCAGGTGGATATGAATGTCATTGCCGACGGAGGGCTTGTGGGCATTGTCACCTCTGTGACGAAGAGCGCTGCCACCGTCCGGACCATTATCGACCATGGCAACAATGTCGGCGGTATGGCGTTGATTTCACAGGACTCCTGCATTATACGGGGTGACCTGGAGCACTACCAGGAAAACAAACTGATTCTGGAGAAGATCAGCAAAGATGCCGACGTGGAGAACGACTATAAGATCGTCACAGGCAATACCAGCAGTGTATATCTTCCGGGCATTTTGATCGGCTATGCCGACAGCCTGCAGATTGATACCAATAACCTCACGAAATCCGGATATCTGATTCCAATCGTAGATTTTTCCCATCTGGATTCGGTGCTGGTTATTACCACCTTAAAGGAAGCAGGTGAGTGATTCCTTGAAACGAGTCTTATTTTATACAGGAGTTGTCCTTACGGCATTTTTAATCCAGAACAATGTGTTTGCTGCCTCGCCTTTAATTGATACGGTTCCCAATATCCTGTTAATCGTGACCTTTGCCTTCGGCTTTATCCGGGGGAAGCTTGACGGGATGCTGATCGGCTTTTTCAGCGGACTTTTACTGGATCTTTTCTTCGGAGAGGTACTAGGGTTCTATGCATTGATTTATATGCTGATCGGCTATGGGAATGGCCTTCTCGGACAGCTTTTTTACACGGAATTTATCAATATGCCGGTGATTCTTTGTATCATCAGCGATTTGTTGTTTAGTCTATATGTATACGGATTCTCCTTCTTGATCAAGGGAGATACGCATTTTCTGTTCTATTTCTGGCGCGCGATTCTGCCGGAAATGGTTTATACGGTACTGTTAACAATGGTCCTGTACAAATTCCTTCTTTGGCTTAATGCCAAATTCGTAGAATTTGAAAAGAGGAGTGCAAAGAAATTTGTTTAAAGAGATTTTGGAATACCTTGGTTATCGTTTAAAACAAATGGTAACCTCCCGTCTTTTCCCGCTGGGTTTGATTTTTACGGCTATGTTTGCCGTACTTCTTATGCATTTGTTCCAGCTTCAGATTATTGAAGGGGAAGCGGCGCAGGAAGCTTATATTGAACAAAAAACATTGAGAACTATCAGCCTTCCCAGTACCCGCGGTAATATTTATGACCGAAATGGGGAGCTTTTGGCATACAACGAATTGGTTTATGCAGTTACCCTGACGGACACCGGCGCTTATAGCAACGGCTATAAGAAGAATCTGATGATTTTGACATTACTGGATATTTTAGAGCGGAACGGTGAGACCGTCGTGCAGGATATCCCGATCTTTTTTGACAGTAATGGACAGCTTCAGTACCGGGTGGAGGGAACGGCCCGTCTGCGCTTCCTGCGGGACATGTACGGCAAAAAATCCATCGAAGAGATGCAGGCCGATAAAGATTGTGATGAGAATTTGTCCGCCCAGGGAGTGTACGATTACCTCTATGAGCGCTATGGAATTGGTAAGACAAGCAGTAAGGGAACGGTGACCTATGAGATTGACCGGAAGACGGCGCTGCAGTTAATGAATGTACGCTATCTGCTGGCTTCGAATGCTTATCAAAGGTATCGGTCCGTAGTAGTGGTGTCCGGTGTAAAAGCGGAGACCATGACCGAAATCCTGGAACATAGCGACAGCATGCAGGGTGTGGACATAGAAGAAAATTATAAACGCGTTTATACGGACAGCGTTTATTTCGCTCATATTTTGGGATATACAGGAAAAGCCAGCTCCGATCAGCTGACGACGCTGAATGCCGAATATCCGGAGGGTGAAGAGCGTTATGAGCTGGGAGATGTAGTCGGTCAAAGCGGAATTGAGGCTTCCATGGAATCGGAGCTTCAGGGGACCAAAGGGAGCCGTACCATGTACTTAGACAGCCTGGGAAGAGTTCTGGAGGTGGTGGAAGAGGTAAAACCGGTTACCGGTAATGATGTCTATCTGACCATCGACCATGATCTGCAGGTAGGATTGTATTATATTATGGAGCAGCATCTTGCAGGTATTCTGTCTGAAAAGCTTCTAAATGACCGATTTACCGTCAGTACGAAGATGAAAGCCTCGGAACGCATGGTCTCCATCTATGATGCCTATTTTCAATTGGTTAATAATAACATTCTCAGCATGAATTCCTTTGCATCGGAAGAGGCGGGGGCAGCTGAGAAACGAATTTATGTTCAGTTTTTATCCGGAATGGATCAGGCCATTGCTGATTTGCGGGGAGAGCTGCTAAGCGGTAATCCTACGCCTTATAAGGATCTTAGTCCGGAAGTCGAAGAGAACCAGGATAACTACATGAAGATCTACATGAGTTATATTTATGTTATTCTCATGGATCAGGGATATCTGATAGAGGGCAGCGTAGATCAGAACGATGCGACTTATATTGCCTACAAAACCGATGAAACCATCAGCTTAAGTGAGTTTCTTCGATATGCACTCTCTAAGAACTGGGTAGATCTGTCTAAGCTTGATCTGAATGAGAAATACACCAGTGCCGATGAGACTTATCAGGTATTAGTGGACAAGACCTGTGAGCTGTTAAGAGAAAGCTCCGTATTTGGAAAGAAGGTCTATCAAAAGCAGATCAAAGAGGGAGCCATCCTGGGAAATGATCTCTGTCTTGCTTTATTTGAACAAGGAGTATTGGCGTCGGATGAAGCAGCAGTGGCATCTCTTTCCGGCGGAAATACTACCGTAGCTTATGAATTTCTGAAGGACAAGGTGGAATCGCTGGAGATTACGCCGGCACAGCTGGCACTGGATCCGTCCTCCGGAGCCATTACCATAACGGATGTAAAAACGGGGGGTGTTATTGCCAGTGTCTCTTATCCCAGCTATGACAATAACCTGTTATCGGGCAGCGTGGATGCAGCTTATTACTACCAGCTGAACAATGATCTTTCTCATCCGCTGTATAACAGTGCCACCCAGGCACAGACAGCTCCCGGTTCCGTATTTAAGCTGGTCACAACGGCAGCGGCACTGGAGCAGGGAAAGATCACCCCGGTGGACTTGATTAAGACGGAGGGAATCTTTACCCAGCAGGGATTAAACCTGGCATGCGCTATCTACTCGAGCAGCGGAAGCACGCATGGAACCATTAACATAATAGGAGCAATACGAGATTCCTGTAACTATTTCTTCAGTGAACTGGGATACCGGCTTTCACAGGATGAGAATGGGGATTATCGAGAACCTAGGGGCGTGGACATTATTAAGAACTATGCGGAACAGCTTGGACTAGGCAGTGAGTCCGGCATTGAATTACGGGAAAGTCCCCCCCAAATTTCCGATACCGCTCCGATTCCTTCGGCAATCGGACAGGGTACCAACCTGTTCTCGAATGTGCAGCTGGCCAGATATCTTGCGACGCTGGCGAACGGCGGAACCGTATATAAGCTGACATTACTGGACAAGCTTACCGATTCGGAAGGAAATGTACTGGAAGAGTACTCACCGCAAATCGTGGGGACAACTACCTTCTCCAGCAGTACATGGGAGGTAATCCAGGAAGGAATGCGCCGTGTGACCACAGAGAATACCTCCACCAGAAACAAGCTCAGCGGTAATGTGCAGATCGCCGGTAAGACCGGTACCGCAGAAGAAAATAAGCTGCGTCCCAACCATGCAAACTTTATTGGATATGCCCCTTATGACAATCCGGAAATCGGCGTAACCGTAACGATTCCTTACGGATACACTTCCGGTAACTCCGTATTAGCGGCAAATGATGTCTTTGATTTTTATTATGAATATCTGACTTTGGATGAAATTCTTCAGAGAGACTCCTTCCATGCCGAGGAAGATAGCCGGGGCGAAATTATTGATTAACACTGCAATCCCAAAATTTCATATAGAGAATTAAAAATGGAGGTAAGTAATATGGGTGAAGTAATTGTAATTACCTCAGGAAAAGGCGGCGTAGGAAAGACTACCTCCTCTGCCAACATAGGTACAGGCTTAGCAAAGCAAGATAAAACCGTTGTTATGATTGACACGGACATTGGACTGAGAAACCTGGATGTGGTTTTGGGTTTAGAGAATCGGATTGTATACAATCTGGTCGATGTAGTAGAAGGTAACTGTCGTCTGAAGCAGGCACTAATTAAGGACCGTTACTATCCGGGATTATTTCTGCTTCCTTCGGCACAGACAAGAGATAAGACGGCGGTAACGCCGGAACAGATGGTAAAGCTGGTGGAAGAGATGAAACCAGATTACGATTATGTAATTCTGGATTGTCCTGCGGGGATTGAACGGGGCTTTCAGAATGCAATCGCGGCGGCTGACCGGGCAATTATTGTAACTACACCGGAGGTCTCCGCAATCCGGGATGCAGACCGAATTCTGGGACTGCTGGAAGCAGGAGGCATACATAGGAACCATCTGCTGATTAACCGCCTGCGTCCGGAATTGGTAAAGCGCGGAGAGATGATGGCTGCGGAAGATGTAGTCGATCTGTTGGGGGTTCCCTTAATTGGAGTTGTACCGGATGATGAAAGCGTAATTATTACGACGAATCAGGGGCAATCCGTGATGGAGGGAAACAGCATGGCCGGAAAGGCTTATGAGAACATCGTGCGCCGGATTATGGGAGAGGAGATTCCTTACCTGAATTTGAATACAGGAAAGGGATTCTGGGCAAGGATGTTTGGCAAAGGAAAGTAATACGAGGTACTGCCGATATGTTCCGTTTTGATGAATACAAACTGAGAAAATTTGATTTTCGAATGGTCATTTTAATTATAGCGCTCTGTGTCGTGGGCTATCTGGTGCTAAACAGTGCCATGGTAAATGATGTAGACCGTGAACAGACCCTTAATAAGCAGCTGCTCGGCTTCTGCGTCGGTGGAGCGGCAATGCTGTTCTTTGCGCTGTTTGATTACCATCTCCTGCTGAAGCTCGGGCCATTGATTTATATTGGCAATCTGGCACTTTTGGGCGCTGTATTGTTATTTGGAGTCGAATTAAAAAATGCCACCCGGTGGCTGGATATTGGTTTTATCCAGATTCAGCCTTCGGAGTTCTCAAAGATTGCATTGATTATCTTTTTTGCGAGTTTTTTTATGATGAACCGGGAGCGGATCAGTAAACCGTTGGTCGTAGGCGGAAGCCTTCTGCTTTTTGCGGTACCGGCGTTTCTGATCCTGGAGGAGCCGGATTTGTCGACCACTTTGGTGACCACCGTTATCTTTCTTGCGATGCTGTATGTGGCTAAGATTAGCTATAAATGGATTATTGGTGCGGTGGCGGTGGCGGTACCGGTGGCAATTGGATTTCTTTATATTGTTATGCAGGAAGGACAAACTTTATTAGAGGGATATCAGCTGAATCGTATTTTGTCCTGGTTATATCCGGAACAATATGCATCGACAGGACTTACCGCCCAGCAGGAACACTCAAGACTGGCCATTGCGTCCGGCCAGCTTTATGGTAAGGGATTGAACAATGCCAGTTTTGAGTCGGTAAAAAACGGCAACTTCCTCTCCGAAGAAAACAGTGATTTTATCTTCGCGGTAGTGGGAGAGGAATTAGGATTTATTGGAAGTGTCTGCGTCATTGGACTGCTGGCCCTGCTGGTGGTGGAATGCTTCCGGATCGGCGCACGTGCTAAGGATCTTGGAGGCCGCCTGATCAGTATTGGAGTTGGCTCTCTGATTGCTTTTCAGACCTTTGTGAACATCGGCGTTGCCAGTGACCTGTTACCGAATACAGGTCTGCCGCTGCCATTCTTGAGTGCCGGTGTCAGCTCTCTGCTTAGTATTTTTATTGGAATGGGGATTGTTCTGAATGTAGGGCTGCAACGGTCGGACCGGTCAGATTCGGACTGGTAAGATGCACAGAATGGCAGGAAATCAGTCTTGTGCTTTTGATTATTATGTACTATAATAGAAACTAGTAATAAAATTATTAAAACACCTCAAGGAGGAGACGGCATGGTTCAAATTATCGCAGGTAAAAAGGGTAAGGGGAAAACCAAATTTCTATTGGAAAAAGCCAATGGCGCGATAAAAGACGCCCATGGCACTATCGTATATCTGGATAAGAATACGAAGCACATGTATGAATTGAATAATAAGATTCGCTTGATTGATGTATTTGAGTATCCAATCCATTCTTACGAAGCATTTTTAGGATTTATCTGTGGAATCATTTCACAGGACCACGATTTAGAACAGCTTTATCTGGATAGCTTCCTGAAGTTATCGAATTTAAGCGGCAATGAAATAGAACGTGCGGTCAATGATCTTGAACATATAGGCAAAAAGTATGGTGTCTCCTTTATTTTAAGTGTATCCGAAGATAAGGATAGCATGCCGGAAAATGCACAGGAGAGAACAATTATCGCCCTGTAATTCTTACTTAATACGAATACATACGGATGTGTTTGGGGCGCCAGTATAAGGCGCCCCGACCACTTTTAGTCCGCTATGCGGTTTTGTCTGATCCGACCAAAGAGGCTGATCAGGTAAAGACCACAGATCCCCACTACTGTGTAAATAATACGGGTGACCCAGGTCATGCTGCCGAACAGTACGGCAACGAGATCAAAATTAAATATGCCAATCAGACCCCAGTTAATGGCTCCGAGAATGGCAATGGTAAGAACTGTGTAATCTAAGCCTTTCATTGAAAATGCCCTCCTTCCATGTTCTTACTGTCAGTATTTCCACTTGAGACCGAATTATACAAAAACACTTTTTGAAAGGAGAGCCGGATGGCGAAGAAGAACGCAAAAGTAATCCGTTACAGAAAGCCAATTCACATCAATGTTGGCTTGATTATTTTTTTGATTATTTTTCTTTATCTGGCCTACAGTGTGGTCTCTTTTCTTGTAAGAGATAAGATACAAATCTACGAAGTAGGAGAAGTTTCTTCTCTGGTAGGAGATGATATCTATACAGGCCTCATTCTTAGGGACGAGGTAATCCACACATCGGAAGCGGCAGGATATGTAAATTTCTACGTCCGCGAGGATAGCCGGGCCGCGGTGGATTCGGTGATCTATTCGTTGGATGAGAACGGACAATTTACAGAAATGCTAAATTCAGAAACCGCCTTAAAAAGCAATCTTTCCAAGGCCAACCTTTCTGAGTTGAAGAGGGCTTTGACAAATGCGGTTGTAAGCTATGATAATGTACGTTTCTATGAAATATACGATCTGAAGTACAGTCTGGAAAATAAACTACTGGGATTCATCAGCACCAATTCCCTGGAGGATTTGGAGAAACTGGGGATTGATACACAGTTTTTTCGTACGGTACAAGCGAGTCAAAGTGGTATTGTGGAGTACTATGTGGATGGTTATGAGTCCATGTCACCCACTGGAGTTACCGCGGATGATTTCCAGAAGAGCAACTATAACGGATCGGCTGTCCGCAGCGGTCAGTTCGTCGAGAGCAGTGCCCCGGTTTACAAAACGCTGATCTCCGAAGTATGGTCGATTATGATTCAGCTTCCTTCCGATAAAGCAGCGGCATTGGCAGAAACCGATAGTGTGAAGATATCTTTCCCGGAAAAGGATATATCCACCACGGTTTCCTTTGAACTGGTCACAGGAGCAGATGGCGGCACCTATGGGAAGCTTTCCCTCAGTAAATATATGGTTCAATTTGCAGGACAGCGCTATTTGGAGATACAGCTGATGGAAGATACGGTAAAGGGATTGAAAATTCCGCGTTCTTCCGTGATTTCTCAGGATTATTATAAAGTACCGGCAGCCTATTATACCACTGGCGGAAATGCAGAATCCAAGGGATTCCAACAAGAAAACTATTCTGCGGATGGTACAAAGGTAACCTTTGTGACACCCACGATTTATTATGCCACGGATGAATATTATTATTTGGATCCCGGAGACGTGCAAGTCGGCGCCATTTTTGTAATGCCGGATTCCTCCGAACGTTTTACCGTGGGGGAGACAGAGACTCTTCAGGGCGTATTTAACGTAAATAAAGGGTATGCGGTCTTTAAGATGATCCAGATTCTGGATGAAAATTCCGAATATTATATCGTACGCAGAGGGATGGATTACAGCTTGTCTGTATATGACCATATTTTACTGGATGGATCGTTAGTCCAGGCAGGTGAAACCATTTATTAATTTTCTTGGCAAATTCGAAAAATGGATTGACAGCATGAGTAAAAAAGACGATAATAAATAAGAATATAATTTATAACAGGAGACAGATAAGAATGGCAAATATTATTGATAAATTTTTAAATTCCATGAAATTGAATGACGATGATTACGATGATGAGGACGATTTCGATCTGGATGACGACTACGAGGAAGAGAAACCCCGATTCACAAGCAAGCGTAAAGTAATGCGTGATCCAATTGAGGAAGAAGAATATATTCCGCGTTCTGCTGGCTCTGCTGCAGTGGAGAGAGAGCGGGAACGTCCGTCACGGGTAAAAAAGAGTGCAAATGTAGTATCAATGCGTAATCGGAATAATATGGAAGTATGTATGGTAAAGCCAACTTCCATTGAAGATGCCCGTGAAGTCTGTGATATTCTGCTCAGTGGACGAGCTGTTGTAATTAACATGGAAGGCGTGCATATTGATTTGGCACAGCGGATCATTGATTTCACATCCGGAGCCTGCTATTCCATGAACGGTAATCTGCAGAAGATTTCCAATTACATATTCATTGTAACACCGAGCAGTATTGAATTGTCTGGTGACTTCCAGGATGTGTTCAATGCGAAGGATTCTGCAGCTTTAAGCCTGAACATTTGATATGTGTTTTTGTATTTTGAAATGGATAAAAGAGAATCCAGAGTAAAGCCAATGTAAGCCATTGGTTTTTTCTGGATTCTTATGCTAAGGAGTCTTTTATGAAGAAATGTATATTGGCGATATTAGCGGTAGGCGTGTTGGTTGGCCTTGACCAATGGACCAAATATTTAGCCACAGTGAACCTGGCAGACGGCCCTCTGGTGATTTGGGACGGGGTCTTTGCGCTCCATTATTCTACCAATGCAGGGGCTGCCTTTGGTCTTTTCCAGAATCAGCGTTGGGTGTTTTTGGCATTGACTTTACTGGTCTTAATTGCAGTTGTGGTATTTTTTTATAAAATTTCTTCTAAGGATAAATACCGCCCGCTGCAAATTTTGTGTGTGTTTATTATGGCCGGGGCAATCGGCAATATGATTGATCGGGTGCTGAATGGATATGTGGTGGATTTCTTGTATTTCAGCCTGATTGATTTTCCGATCTTTAATATGGCAGATTGCTATGTGACCATTTCCGGTATCATGGTGATCATTCTGCTGTTCTTTAAGTACAAAGATGAGGATTTCAAGGAGATGCTGCAATGAACAGAGAGTCTGTAGTGGCAGACATAGTGGACGCGGGAGTTCGGCTGGATGCTTTTTTGGCAGATGAGATCGAGTCGCTTTCCCGTTCCTTCCTGCAGAAGCTGATTAAAGAGGAATGCATTCTGGTAAATGGAAATCCTGTTAAAAGCAATTACCGGCTGGCCGGCGGAGATGTAATCACCCTGACGATTCCTGAGCCGGAGCCGATGGATGCAGCGGCCGAACCGATTCCCTTGGATATTGTGTATGAAGATGAGGACATCCTATTTGTCAATAAGCCCAAAGGGATGGTCGTACACCCGGCGCCAGGTCATTATACCGGTACTCTTGTAAATGGTCTCCTACATCATTGTCAGGGGGCCTTATCTGGCATTAACGGCGTGCAGCGCCCGGGGATTGTGCACCGGATTGACCGGGATACCACCGGACTTTTAGTGGTCTGTAAAAATGATTTTGCTCATCAGCAAGTGGCAAAACAGCTGGCAGAGCATTCGATCACCCGTAAATACCGGGCGATCGTGCATGGTGTCATCCATGAAAACAGGGGAACCATTAATGAGCCAATTGGCCGTAATAAGCAGAACCGGTTGAAGATGGGCATCGATTTGATGAATGGTAAACAGGCCATAACACATTATACCGTACTGCAGCGCTACCTAAAGTATAGTTATGTGGAATGTCAGTTGGAGACCGGCAGAACCCATCAGATTCGTGTACACATGACACATATCCATCACCCGATCCTGGGTGACCCCCTATATGGTAATCAGAAAAGCCCTTTTCACCTGGGTGGCCAGACACTTCATGCGATGGTTCTGGGCCTTCATCACCCCAGGACCGGACAGTATCTGGAATTTGAAGCCCCCCTGCCGGATTATTTTACAAACCTGCTGACAAAAATGTTGTAATATTTCTTCGATTTGTTATAATAAAACTATATATTGCGAAATCTTATAGGCAATTTATCTCAATTAGTGGTTGGAAAGGGGGATATGAACTATGCAAGGGAATCAAATCATTACCATAGGACGAGAATTTGGAAGCGGCGGTAAAATCATTGGAGAAAAGCTGGCGGAAAGATTAGGAATTCGCTGCTACGATAAGGAACTAATTATGCTGGCATCCCAGCAGAGCGGCTTATGCACAGAGGTCTTTGAATCCCATGACGAAAAGCCTGTGAACAGCTTTTTTTATTCACTGGCTATGGATACTTATGCAGCCGGACATTCTTTCTCCGGTTATATGGATGTCCCTTTAAACCAGAAGGTCTTTTTGGCACAGTTTGAAAGCATCCAAAGATTAGCCGAAAAGGAATCCTGTGTTATTGTAGGCCGTTGTGCCGATTATGCGTTGTCTTCCTTCTCGAATACGATCCATGTATTCGTTTGTGCGGAACTGGACGATAAGGTGAAGCGTACGGCGGAACTGTTTGAACTGCCAAAGGATAAATCTTTAGATTTAATCACAAAAACCGATAAGAAGCGTGCAAACTATTACAACTATTACTCGAACAAGAAATGGGGCGTTGCCGCCAGCTATGATCTTTGTATTAACAGCAGTAAGGTTGGTCTGGACGGCGCGGTAGATGTGATTTTGGATTACATCAAAATCAAGAATGAACACGGAATATCAAATGGTTTATTTTTACGCTGATACAGAGAAAAAAACCCCACGGATTTCGTGGGGTTTTAAAGTATTACTCTACCGTAACGGACTTCGCCAGGTTCCTGGGTTTATCCATATCAAATCCTTTTTTATAAGCTGTGTAATAGGCCAGCAGCTGCAGAATCACTGCACAGGGGAACACGGCAAAGCGGCTGTCTTCCACGGGAATGGTCAAATGCTCATTGCAGACATCTTCGGACAAAACAGTTCCTTCTTTTGTAATGAGAAGTACATAGGCATCTCTGGCCTTTACTTCCCGGATGTTGGAGATGGTTTTATTAATGATGTTATCCTGGGTTGCCAGAGCTATCACCGGTATGCCAGGCTCGATTAGTGCAATGGTACCATGCTTCAGTTCACCGGCTGCATAAGCTTCTGCATGAATATAAGAAATTTCTTTTAGTTTCAGTGACCCCTCAAGAGAAAACGCATAATCCAGTCCACGTCCGATATAGAAAGCATCGCTGGCAAAGGCCAGGCGGTCCGCAAAGCTGCGGATCTTATCGGTCGACTGATCCAGCATTTCCTGAATCCGGTCTGCCGAATCTACCAGGCTGTGGATAAATTCGCGAACCTCCGCCTCGGGAGCACTCTTTCGAACCAGCATCATTCTGGCAGTAATCAGATACAATACCGCCAGTTGGACCATATAGGCCTTGGTACTGGCCACGGCAATTTCTGGACCGGCATGGGTGTATAATACATAGTCACTTTCCCTGGCAATAGTAGATCCTTTTACATTGATGATGGACAGTACCTTGCAGCCGCATTTCTGGGCCAGCCGGAGAGCTGCCAGGGTATCGATGGTTTCACCGGACTGGGAGACCACGATCACGAGGGTTTTCTCATCAATCAAGGGGATTTCATAACGGAATTCCGAGGCAATAGATACAGTTACCGGAATCCGCAGCTGCATTTCCATAATCGCACGTCCTACCATTCCGGCATACATCGCCGTTCCGCAGGCAATCACACGGATTTGCTCGCAGGATGTAAAAATCTCATCTGGAATTCCTTCTTCAGAAAAATCCGGCAGTCCATCCTGCAGGCGGGGCGTAACGGTCTTGCGAAATACCTCCGGCTGCTCATGGATTTCCTTCAGCATAAAATGGGGATATCCATTTTTTTGCGCTGCTTCTACATCCCAGTTAACCGTCAGGATTTGGGGCTGAATCACATTACCTTCCAGATCCTCCACCAGAATCTGATCCCGAGAGATCGTAAGAATGTGATGCTCCGGTACCGCAAAATAGCTCTTTGTATAAGGAATCAGAGCCGTAACATCCGATGCAATGAAGGACCCCTGGTTTAAAGTGCTGCCTGCCACCAGGGGGCTGACGTTTCGGATCGAAAAGATCTGATCCGGAATATCGCTAAACAAAATACAGAAAGCATAGGAACCTTCAATAATCCGAATTGCCTTTCGAATTGCTTCGTAAGGGTTCTTTGTTTGTTCATAATAGTAGTTAATAAGCTGGGCAGCTACTTCAGTATCCGTTTCCGATGTAGCCATTCCCTCAAAACCAAACTGACGGATGATTGTATGGTAATTTTCAATAATTCCATTGTGCAAAAGGACAACTTTGCCCACAGCATGTGGGTGGGCATTTGCATCGGTAACACCACCATGGGTAGCCCAGCGGGTATGCCCAATGCCGCAGTGGGAGATCACGTCCTTTTCGCAAACTGCCTCCAGAGCAGACACCTGGCCAACCTTCTTACGCAGAAACATTCCCTGATCTGTCAGAAGAGCCATTCCCGCACTGTCATAGCCTCGGTATTCCAGCTGGGAAAGTCCTTGCAATATAACATCCCGAGCCTGCAGAGGCCCGGTATATCCAATAATTCCGCACATATAAATTCTCCTTATTCCTGGCCGAATGGCCATTAGTTATACCCGTAGGGTACTCCTTATTCCTGGCCGAATGGCCATTAGTTATACCCGTAGGGTACTCCTTATTTCTGGCCGCATGGCCATTGCCTATACCCTAAAGGGTACTCCTTTTATCATAAATTGCTTTGGTTGCATTTTTTTTGTTTTGCAGTCACCTGCATATTTAAAAATACATACACGCCCAAAGCGGCATGGGAGAGCATCCGCCGAATCTTCGATCACTCTCCACCTCGTCAACCTTTTCTCCTCATTTCTCACGTCCCGGAAAAGGTACCTGGCGCTTTTTATTATCCTATGCCGCAGCCTCCTTCATTCTGCAAACTAAATTTCAGTTTAGCATGAAACGGGAGAAGTTTCAAGTTTTTTGCCGATTCCTCTCACAAAGACTTTCCAATTGTGCTCTTTTGATGTACAATAGTAATATGATGTGGGGGGTCAAAAGGTATTTTGACCCCTGATACTCACGGATTGCTACGCACTTTGGGACCCTGGTATCATAATATTGAAGTGTAAATATTGAATTAATGAGGCATAAATAAATATGGATAAAAAGATTGCTTTTTCTGTTTTGGGGATCGAAGAGACCAGGGAAGAAGAACTAATAAAGGCCGCTTACCGGCAAAAACTGGTGATGGTCAATCCGGAAGACGATCCGGAGGGCTTTCGCAGACTGCGGGAATCTTATGAAGCTGCCTGCACCTATGCCGCACAGGAAGAACAGGTTTTGGCGCCAAAGGAAGATACGCCGGTCAGCCGGTGGATCGACCAGGTGGAAGCTATTTACCGACTGCTTCCGGAGCGCCTTTTACTTGCGAACTGGAAGCAGCTTCTGCAGGATGAGGTATGTCTGAGTCTGGAGACAAATATGGAGGCCAGAAATGCACTATTCCGTTACTTGAGCGAACACTTCCGCCTGTCGCCGGAGATCTGGCGCTTATTGGACGAACATTTCTTTATTGAACGGGAAGCCGACGAATTTAAGGAATTATTTCCTGAAGGCTTTGTGGATTACATGCTGTATCAGTGCAAGCGAACCGATAATTTTCCTTATGAACTATTTGAGGGAGAGCCGGACGCCGATTATGATACTTACATTTATCAATTGTTTGAACTGATTCCGCTGCTGGATACAGAAAAAAAGGAAGAGGCGCGGCCAATTCTGCAGACATTGGAGGAACTGGACATTTACCATCCGTGGACGGAGCTGGAATGGGCTCGCTATGACCTCCTGGATCATCAGCCTGCAGCCGCCATAGAAACCACGAAAGGCCTGCTGGCCAAGTACGAGGATCTGCGGATCCGCACCTTTGGGGAAGAGATTCTCTGGAAGGGAGGCCGGCATGAGGAAGCCATAGAAGTAGCTGAAAAGATCCTGGAAGAATATCCGGATCAGATTCTTTCGAACCGCTATATGGCCGCTTGGTGTCTGGAGCAAAAGAATTACGAAAAGGCCAGGAAGCATTGTATTGCCGTTTTGCAGGAAGCCGGCAATGATTCCGAAATGCAGAATATGCTGCGGCAGATTAACGAAGGCTTAATACCGATTCTGCAGGACCGCTGTAAGAGCGAGAATGAAGGGATCAAGCCCTATTTAGAGCTTGGCTGGTGTTATCTTCAGAACGAAACGCCGGATAAAGGTGTGGATGTGCTTTCACAGCAGACACCGGATACGGCAAATGAAGCAGAATATAGCAGCCTTTTAGGCCGCCTATACTATAATATGAGGGATTATGAGAATTCGATTCACTACAGCGCTGCATGGAGAGCTGCCATTGAGCGGGAAACACCTCAGGATGAAAAAGAACAGGAGAAAATTCCTGCCCGTCTGGCAGCGACCTGGGAGCTTGCGGCAAAGGCACAGATGAGTTTGGCCCAGAACGGAACGGGAAGCTTTGCTGACGCCCTGGAGTCGGTCCAGGCAGCGATTCAGCTGACCCCGGAGAATCTGATGTATAAATCCATGCAGGCAGAGCTTTTAAATCTAGCGGAGCGTTATAAAGAAGCGGCAGATATTTGTCTGGAGATATTGGAACAGCAAAAAGACTATTTCTGGGCGATTGTATATGCACAGGAAGCTTATTTTAAGCTGGGCAGGCACCAGGAGGTAATTGACTTCTTTTACCGGGCAAAACCGGTGTTTGCAGGTTTTCCTCCCGTTTATGAACGTGCCGTCCGGGTATTTTCGTTCCACTCCCAATGGAAAGATATGCAAAGTATTTTGCAGCAGGCAGATGAAAATCAGGTAACCAGTGATGAACTGGAGGTATGCCGCGCGCTTGCCGCCCGGAAAGAAGGAGAGGAGAACGGCGACTACCAGCCGGCCTATGAAATCTGTAAAGAAATCGTTTCGAAGCTGAAGAATAAGAACTGTGATCCGACCTTACTGGCTGAGGCCTATGGAGAGCTGGCCATATGCTGCCGCCGTACCGGACGCCTTGATGAAGGCTTAGAAATTATTAACCGGGCAATTAAGATACAGCCAATCAGTAACTACCTCTGGGCTAAAGCAAACATTTTAATTGATAATAAGAAGCCGACGGATGCCCTGCCGATTTTAGCGCAGTGTGAGAAAGAGACCGGCCCTATGGAGCGGATTGACTGGTGTATTGCCCAGTGCCATCTCCAACTGGCAGACCGCATGAAGGCGCTGGTATATTTTGAAAAGATCCGAACAGAGAACCCGGAGAATCCGGATGTCAATGGGGAGATCGTAGAAATTTACACCCATTTTCTTAAGAGCAGCGAAGATATCGCATACTTTGAGAAAGGGCTTCCCTATGCCAACCGTCAGGTGGAGCTCTCCCAGCGGACTTACAGTTATATGACCCGCGGTCTGCTGTATTTGGCCGCCAGAGAGACAGAGAAGGCCGTAGCGGATTTCGAAGAGCTTCTCAAAGAGAATCCGGATGATCCTTATGCTCATAACAATATTGGATATACATATAAATGTGACCGACAGTATGAAAAAGCGGTAGAAGCATTTAAAAAGGCCATTAAGGATGATAGTACGCGAAATCCCCGGGCACATATCAACCTGGCGGAATGTTATCGGGAAATGAAGCAGTACGAGGACGCCATTGCCTTGTATCATTCTTATGCTGAAATTTTCCCGGAACAGCGTTTTGTATGGGAAGACCTCTCCGATACCTACGAAGAGATGGGAGATTATGCCCAAGCCTATCAAATTCTCAAGGAGCACTATCCGGATAGTAAGCCGGACCGGATCTCAATCCGGAAGGCAGAACTCCTATGGATCATGGGGAAGCCGAAACAGGCTATCTCTATATGCAAGAAGATGATCGCGGCCGATGTCCTTCCTTACCGAGCCTATTGTATGCTGGGAGATATTGCTTTCTATGAAAAAGATCAGATGAAAAAGGCTGTGAAATACTTTGAAAAAGCGAAATCCCATACTAAGAAAGGAAGCCACTCCGAGAGAAGAGCCTGCCGCAGTCTCATGCGGGTGTTTTATACAATGGGGGATGATGCGCAAGCCAAGGTCTATTTTGACTGTATGATGGTATCCATACAGGATGCTTACGGAAGCATTGAGCTGTATGAAAATGCTGTATCCAGCCGGCCACAGCATTTGTTCTGGCTTGGAAGCGCTTATTATTACATAAAGGATTTTGAAAAGGCAGAAGAATATTATCGTGCCATCGGGGAAAGTAAAATGTGTCCAGGATGCACCTATGCGTTCTGTACGGATGGTATCGAAGCAATGGGAATGCTTTGTGAAACGAGAGGCGAATACCAGGAAGCAATGAAATATTATCGCAGAGTCCTGGAGGAATCGAAGATGGATCATGCCTGCGTTTGGAGACTCCGGATTCTTGCAAAGAAATAAATCGATAGAGGATTAAAATGTGATTATTGGAATTGATTTAGGAACAACCAACAGTTTGGCCGCCTGTTTTTTGGATGGGCAACCACAGATCATCCCGAACCGTCTGGGCAGAAATTTGACGCCGTCGGTCGTGAGTGTAGATGAGCAGGATCAGGTTTATGTAGGAGAAACCGCTCTGGAGCGGAAGAATCTCTTTCCTGATCAAACGGCCCAGGTCTTTAAGAGAAGTATGGGCAGCGGCCGCAAGTTTTGCCTGGGCAGTAAGGAATTCACAGCCGAAGAACTGTCCTCCTTTGTGCTGCGATCCTTAAAAGAGGATGCGGAGACCTATCTGGGTGAACCAGTTACGGAAGCGGTCGTCAGTGTTCCTGCCTATTTTGATGATAAGCGCCGCAAGGCTACCAAACGGGCCGGAGAGCTGGCGGGACTGAAGGTCGAGCGGATTATCAGCGAACCCACTGCCGCAGCCATTGCCTATGGGTTATATGAAAAGAAGAACACGCGCTTCTTGGTCTTTGATTTGGGTGGCGGTACCTTTGACGTATCCATTTTGGAACTCTTTGAAAACATTCTGGAGGTCCGGGCAGTTGCCGGTGACAACTATCTGGGCGGCGAGGATTTTACAGAGATTCTGGAAAAGATGTTCCTGGAGGAACAGGGGATCGAGGTCGACCATTTAGATGAGAAGACACTGGTAAAGCTGCACAGGCAGGCGGAATCCTGTAAGATAGGCTTTGGAGAGGGAAATGTATCGGTCATGAAGTGTGTCATTGACGGAGAAGAGAAGAGCCTGTCAATTTCACAGCAGGAATACACCAATGCTTGTGAGGCTCTGTTAGAAAAAATCCGTAAGCCGGTCCAGCGGAGTCTGTCCGATGCTCATATTAAGCTGGCGGATATTGATGAAATTGTATTGGTGGGCGGCGCTACCAGACTGCCGATTGTACGCAGTTTTATTGTAAAGCTGTTCCGCAAATTTCCGGACACCAACATTAATCCGGATGAGGCCGTAGCACTTGGTACGGCTGTACAGGGTGCCATGAAGGAACGAAACCAGGCAGTGAAAGAGGTGATTCTTACCGATGTATGCTCTTTTACGCTGGGAACAGAGGTTTCGATTACCACTCCTTCCGGACGACATGAAGCGGGACATTTCTGTCCGATTATTGAGCGAAATACAGTCATTCCCGCAAGCCGTACAGAGCGTTTCTACACGGTGCATGATGATCAGACTAAGGTGACGATCAATGTACTGCAGGGGGAGAGCCGTTTTGCGGCGAATAATCTGCTGTTAGGGGAATTGGAAATTGTGGTGCCTAAGAATAAGGCCGGGGAAGAGTCGATAGACGTCACCTATACTTATGATATTAACTCAATTTTAGAGGTGGAAGCAACGGTTATTTCTACCAAGGAGACGCGGAAGCAGCTTATCAGGAGCAAGGATAATCAAATGAGCGATGAAGAAGCGGAAGAGAGGATGGCGCTGCTGTCTTATCTGAAGATTCATCCGCGGGAGCACGAGGAAAACCGTCTGCTTCTGTTCCGGTGTGAGTGTCTATACGAAGAGAGTACCGGGAATCAGCGCCAGCAGGCAGAAATTCACTTGCGCCGGTTTGAAGACGCACTGGACAGCAGAGACCGTGCTAAGATTGAAAAGGCAAGGACGGAAATCAAAGAATTTCTGAAAGGACTGAGTTAATTTGTGTAGGTTATACTAGTGTAGTTCATTAAAGATGAACAATGCACTACACTAGTTTTTTTATTGCAAATTTTGCAATCATAAAGAGATATAACCAATGGCCATTCGGCCAAGAACAAGGAGTACCCTACGGGTATAACCAATGGCCATTCGGCCAAGAACAAGGAGTATTTAACATATGAGTCAAACAAACACAACGCAGACGGCAGAGAACCGCATGGGCACCATGCCGGTAAACCGGCTGTTGTTATCCATGTCATTACCGATGATGATTTCCATGCTGGTACAGGCGCTTTACAATGTGGTAGACAGTATATTTGTTGCCCAGTTAAGTGAAGATGCACTGACGGCCGTATCTCTGGCGTTTCCCGTACAGAATCTGATGATTGCGGTAGCGACGGGAACCGGTGTCGGCATTAATGCCTTATTGTCCCGGAGTCTGGGAGAGAAGAATTTGGACCGTGCTAACCGGACAGCGCGAAACGGCTTATTCTTAGCCCTTTGCAGTTATCTGGTCTTTGCATTGCTGGGCGCCGTCTTATCCCGCTTGTTTTTCACCCTGCAGACAGAGCAGGCAAACATTATCGAAGATGGAACTTCCTATATTCGTATTTGTTCAATGATGTCCTTTGGCCTGTTTTTTCAGGTGACACTGGAAAAGCTGCTGCAGTCTACCGGAAGAACTCTGTATAGCATGATTGCACAGGGCATCGGTGCCATTATAAACATTGTCTTGGACCCCATTATGATCTTTGGATTACTGGGCTTTCCGAAGCTTGGTGTTGCAGGGGCTGCGCTGGCCACGGTAATTGGGCAGATTGTAGGCGCTTGCCTGGCCTTATGGTTTAACCGGAAGAAGAACCTTGAACTGCAGATTTCCTTCAAGGGCTTCCGGCCGGAGAAACGGATTATCGGCAGCATTTACTCTGTAGGTATTCCTTCGATTATTATGGCCTCTATTGGCTCGGTTATGACCTTTGGCTTAAACAAGATTCTAATCACATTTTCCTCTACAGCTACCGCCGTGTTTGGGGTGTATTTTAAACTGCAAAGTTTTGTGTTTATGCCAGTATTTGGTTTAAATAACGGAATGGTGCCGATTATTGCATACAATTACGGCGCCCAAAAAAGGAAGAGGATCACAACAACCATTCGTCTGAGCATTATGTATGCGATAGGAATTATGCTGATGGGCTTGGCCATCCTGCAGTTATTTACTAAGCAGCTTCTGGTATTTTTTAATGCCTCCGGGCAGATGCTGGACATCGGAATACCGGCATTAAGAATTATTAGTATAAGCTTTTTATTTGCTGGATTTTGTATTATAAGTTCCTCTGTATTTCAGGCATTGGGACAGGGGATTTTAAGCCTTATCGTGTCTCTGATCCGCCAACTGGTTATCCTGCTGCCGGCGGCCTATGTTTTATCCCGGATCGGTGGACTGAATCTAGTATGGTGGGCGTTTCCCTTTGCGGAGATCTTCGCCGTGGTTCTTTGTACGGTATTTCTGATGTATGTATACCGAAAGAAGATTAAGATTATTCCCGACTAATAACGGACCGTTGTGGAAGAATGCATTCTGCAGCGGATTTCTATTGACAAAAGAGTGGTTTTGGATTATAATACAACTATTCGCAAAAGCACACTTTAATGAAGAGTTGCAAGGCTTTGAAGCTAATAAGCATAACATTCTATACATTGGAAAGGATTTTTTATATGAAGCTACAGCGAGTTCTTAGTGTTACACGGCGTGCAATTGATGATTATCACATGATTAATGCAGGTGATAAAATTGCTATCGGAGTCTCCGGCGGTAAAGACAGCCTGACGCTGCTATATGCCCTTCATGGTTTAAAGCGTTTCTATCCATTTCCTTTTGAACTGGAGGCCATTACCGTTGATATGGGCTTCCATGGAGCCTATGAGCATTTGGAGCCCATAGAGGCTCTTTGCAAGGGTTTAGGGATCAATTATACCATCGTGCCCTCTGAAATCGCCTCTATCGTCTTCGAACAGCGTAAGGAGGACAATCCCTGTTCCCTCTGTGCTAAGATGCGTAAAGGCGCCTTTAACGAGGTGGCCGTCAAGCTAGGCTGCAATAAGGTGGCTTATGGCCATCATAAGGATGATCTTATCGAGACCATGTTAATGTCATTAATTTATGAAGGACGTTTTTTCTCCTTTTCACCGGTCACGTATCTGGACCGTATGAAGTTGACCGTGATCCGGCCGCTTATGTATATGGACGAGGCCGATGTGATCGGCTTCCGAAATGCAGTTCAGCTGCCGGTATATAAGAATCCTTGTCCGGCTGACGGTTACACTCGTCGGGAATATACCAAGGAACTTGTGAAAAAATTAACTATTGAAAACCCTGGCTGCAGAGACCGTTTTTTCACTGCTATTGTAAACGGAAATATTCCTGGCTGGCCGGAACGATTTGAAGGGAGGAGGATTCCATGAGCAGCCGTCCATATCACGAACAGGTCGATATCTTAAATACGCTGAAGCTGCGGGAATTAGTGACAGGACTCCCCTCTTTTGTACGCTTGTTTTTCCGGGGAATTGAGCCTGTTACCTCCTCTCGCACCCGGATTGCCTATGCATATGATTTGCATGTATTTTTTGAGTATTTGACGAAAAATAACGTCATTTTCAAAAAGCATGAAATACCGGATATCCCCCTGGAACTGCTGGATGAAATTAAACCTCTGGATTTAGAGGATTATATGGAATACCTCAAATTCTACCACTGTACACACAGTAAGAATCTGGAACGGGTGAACCAAGAACGGGGAATTATCCGTAAAATGGCTTCTTTAAAGACTTTTTACAATTATTTCTTCAAGAAGGAAATGCTAAAAACCAACCCGGCAGCACTGGTTACACTGCCGAAGCTTCATCAGAAGGAAATTGTCCGGCTGGATATCGATGAGGTGGCCGATCTATTAGACCAGGTAGAATCCGGAGAGAAATTGACTAAGAAGCAACAGGATTTTCACGATAAAACCAAAGTGCGGGATTTGGCACTGATGACTCTCCTCTTAGGTACCGGCATCCGTGTATCGGAATGTGTGGGACTGAACCTGTATGATGTGGACTTTAAGAATGCCGGAATTCATATTCATCGCAAAGGCGGCAAGGAAGTAATTATCTACTTTGGAGATGAGGTGGAGGAAGCCTTAAGACTCTATATGGAGGAACGGAAACGGATAATTCCGGTTACCGGGCATGAGGACGCTCTGTTCCTTTCAATTCAGAAAAAACGGATCAATGTACGCAGCGTGGAAAATTTGGTTAAGAAGTATTCACGTACGGTTACTACACTTAAGAATATAACCCCCCATAAGCTCCGCAGTACTTATGGTACGAACTTGTACCGGGAAACCGGGGATATTTACCTGGTGGCGGATGTTCTGGGTCATTCAGATGTAAATACGACAAAGAAGCATTACGCAGCCCTGGAGGATGAACGCAGACGCAGCGCACGAAATGCGGTACGTCTTAGGGAAACGCCTAAGGAGGAATAAACAATACCCGCATTACCGCAGCACATAAACCGTTAAATAATTTCCGGCTTTTAAACTGCGTTCATTGACAATTCCGTTAATCTCTTTTAACTCCTCCACATACCGGCGGATTTCCTCTGAGGAGCCTTCGCAGTACTGGGAAGCCACACTCCACAGGCTGTCGCCGTAATTCAGGCGTACGGACGTGTAAACCTTCTCCCGTGCAGGGCTGCTGGCAGCAATCACCTTCCCCTGCACGATTATTCCTCCAAATATAATAAATAATGCAATCACAATAAATACGGTAATACGGATTCCTCTTTTGATTGTCATTGGCCTTTTCCTCCCGAACGTCTGTTGCGAACGAATGTTTGTTTCTATTATAATGTGCGAACATCCGTTTGTCAAGCAGAACATGGAAAAAAATCGAACAAATTTTTGTGAACATTCGTTTGCATTTTGCAATTAGTTATGCTATAACCCGAGTTTGCCACTTGTGATGTCAAAACGGAGCCCTCATGGTCTCCGTTTTTCCCTGCAAATATGCGATTTCCCTTGTGCTTATTGGCCTTTACAAATTTTGACAATATGTGCCTAC